>Ga0307470_10000161_pt1 | contig 46447 bp, 48 predicted proteins | sample atmos_gasesAM3C__FD_204565 | JGI IMG/M metagenome (GOLD analysis project Ga0307470, IMG submission 204565) | Hardwood forest soil microbial communities from Morgan-Monroe State Forest, Indiana, United States - atmos_gasesAM3C_05 | ecosystem: Environmental > Terrestrial > Soil > Temperate forest... | reverse complement strand
AGATGGAGACGAAGTAATCGTTAGCTTCCTGCCTCCAGCTCCGGCCTTGCCCTAACGTTTGAGGTCGATCGGCCGCTCCGTGGGCGACGCTGAATTTACCCGGCTTCGCCGACCTTCGATGTCGACGACGCTGGCCGCAGGATTACTCGGCGCAATTCTGCTCGCGGCTTACTCGAATCACTTTCAAAACAGCTTTCACTTCGACGACGCGCACACGATCGAAAACAATGCCGCGATCCGGGACCTGCGGAATGTTCCGCGGTTTTTTGTCGACGCCACGACGTTTAGCACTCTGCCCAGTAACCAATCCTATCGTCCGCTTGTCACGACGTTACTTGCGATCGACTACAAACTCGGCAATGGCCTTCACCCATTCTGGTTTCACTTATCAAGCTTCGGACTTTTCGCCGCGCTCGTCTTCCTGCTCGCGTTTGTCATCGATCGTTTGACTAACAATCGATGGATCGCGATCGCGGCAGCGGGGGTTTACGGTCTCCATCCCGCGAACGCGGACACGGTCAACTACCTCATCGCGTCTGCCGAGATCATCTGTGCTCTTGGCGTCGTGGGATCGTTCGCGATCTACCTCGGTTTTCCTGCTCTTCGGCGGTCCTACATCTACGTGCTCCCGGCCGCGATCGCCGTCCTGGCCAAGCCGCCCGCGGCGATCTTCGCGGTTTTGTTCGGCGTCTATGCCTGGTTATTTCCGGAGAGGAATGGATCAGAGCAGCGCATCTCCCGCCGCATTCTTGAAGTGGCATTGCCTTTCGTAATTTGCGGAGCGGTTCTGTTCTTGGTCCAAAGAATGACTCCTCACAGTTGGATCGCCGGCGCGGCGAGCGCCAAAGCATATTTGATCACGCAGCCGTACGTTGCGCTGCTTTATTTCAAGACATTCTTCTGGCCGGCCAATCTCTCCGCGGACTACGACCTCAATCCACTCTCAACGATGGATGATCCGCGTTTTTGGATCGGGCTCGCATTCCTCGTCGTGTTCCTAACCACAGCGACCTTCGCCGCGTGCTATAAAGGAACGCGAGTGATTGGTTTTGGCCTGCTTTGGTTTTTCATCGCATTCCTGCCAACGTCGCTCTTTCCGCTTGCCGAAGTGATGAACGATCATCGGACGTTTTTGCCTTATCTAGGACTTGTCATTGCGATCGCAGGGGCGGCAGCGCTCTTGTTGAGCAGCGTTTCATTGCTACGCCCGGCGCCAAAGATCGGCGTCGCATGCCTCGTGGCATCGTTCCTGTGCGTAAATGCCTACGCTACGTTTCAGAGAAACAAGGTGTGGCGGACAGAGGAAACGCTTTGGCGCGACGTGACACTTAAGAGTCCTAACAACGGACGCGCGCTGATGAATTACGGCAACACCCTGATGGCCAAGGGCGATCTTTCGGGTGCCCTCGAATATTTCCATCGCGCGCAGGCTTTGGTCCCATTTTATCCCGTCCTTTTTGTGAACCTTGGCGTTGCGGAAGGCGCGGCCGGTCACGCACGCTTGGCCGAACAACATTTTAAGAAGGCGCTCCGACTCGGACCAGCCAACCCGGATTGCTATTCTTATTACGGCCGATGGTTGTTGTCGCAATCGCGCGCGCGCGAAGCGTTACCTCTGCTCCGTAAAGCGCTGGAGTTGGCACCGATTGACGCCCGCGCTCGCGATGCGCTCAAGCAAGCTGAACGGTTCACGACCGATGGGGGCGCGGCCGAGACTGCGGAATCGATGCTTGCTCTCAGCCTTCGCTTATACCGCGAACAGCATTACGAAGACGCGATCGCGGCGTGTCGTCGCGCCTTGGCGATTCGACCTGACTATCCCGAGGCTTGGAACAACATCGGCGCCGCTTTGAATCAGCTGGGGCGATACGAGGAGGCCGTCCCCGCGTGCGAACAAGCCTTGCGTTACAAGCCAGATTTCGAATTGGCGCGAAACAATTTGCAGTACGCGCGCGCGAGGATCGCGTCTTCAGGCAAGTAGCGACGGAGCGCCGTCGCTACAACTACTCCGTCCGCAGCGCGGTCATGGGACTGATCCGCGTCGCTCGCCGCGCGGGCAGCCAGGTTGCCACCAAAGTAGCGGCGCCCAGAATTAGCGGCGCGGTCGAGAACGCAATCGGATCCAGCGCACCGACTTGATACAACATCCCGGAAAGTAATTTTCCGGTCGCCGCCGCCAGCAATAATCCGATCACGACGCCACCGGCCACCATCACGATCCCTTCCCGCACAATCATCCATTGCACGCCGTTCGGTCGCGCGCCCAGCGCCATCCGGATCCCGATCTCGCGCGTCCGCCGCGCCACCGAGTACGCTTTGACGCCATAAACCCCGACGATCGCGAGCACCAGCGCCAGCCCCCCGAACACGGAGAAGAGCGTCGCCCCGCTGCGAATAATCCAGATCTGCATGTTCGCATCGAGATGTTGCGGAAAAGTTTTTAGCCCGAGAATCGGCAACGTCGGATCAGTTTCGCGCACTGCGCGCCGGATGGCGTCCGCCATGTCCGGGACGGTCGCCGAATTCAATTTCGAAAACTGAATGAAGAAAAACACGTTGTTCTGGAATCCACGCGCGAACGGCAGGTAGACCGTGCCGCGCGGACTCTTCTCCAGCACGTTGCCGCGCGTGACGGCGGCGATGCCGACCACCTGGATCGGTTCCTCCTCTTTAAGGTTGCTCTTGCCGCCCTGCTGGATGCCCATGCTGTTTCCGCCGTCATCGCGTTTGGCCCGCGGCGCGGCGTCGGACGCGAACTGAATCTGCTGGCCGAGTGCGTCGCCGTCGGGCCACATTTTTTTGGCGAGCGCTTCGTCAATGATGGCCACCGCCGGAGCATTAGGCTGGGTTGCTTCCGCGACAGTGAAAGTCCGGCCGCGCAGGAGCGGGATTCCCATCGTGCTGAAATAATCGGCGCCGATGCTGATGTAGCGGGAACTATAGGCGAGTCCTTCTGCGGCCGTGCCCGGCTTGTCATCCTTGCCCACGTGCATTCCCGCGCGCTGGATGGCACGTGCGAGCGAGAGCACGCCGAACGGCGCCGTCGCCGAAATGCTCACGTGCTGGACGCCGGGAAGAGCCGCGAGCCGGTCGTTCAAGGTGCGATAAAGCTGATCCGCGCGTTGCGGATCGAACCCACCCAGGCTCGCATCCACTTCGAGAAGAAGATCGTTCTCCACGTGCAATCCCGTCTCGAGCCGGGCTGCTTTGTTCGCGCCGCGAATGAACAACGCCGCCGCCGTGAGGAGCGCGAGCGAGAACGCGATTTGCACCACCACGAGCGGATTGCGCGGCAGAAAACGCCACCGGCGCCGGACCACATCGTCACCCGCGTGTTCCTTCAGGTCGCCGATCACGCTGTTGCGCGAGAGCTTGAGCGCCGGTCCGAGCGCGAAGACCACGGTGCCGGCCACGCAAAACACAAACGTCATCACCAGGATCGGGACGTTCGGGCCCGCGTTCCAGACGACATCGAGCGGCAACAAATCATGCATCGACAGGCCCAGAATGTTCGAAGCCCAGAGCCCGACCATCAGTCCCGCCGCGCCGCCGATTAAGGCGAGCAACAAACCTTCCGTGAGCAATTGCCTTACGACCCGCCACCGGCTCCCGCCGAGCGCAAGCCGGATCGCAATCTCTTTCCGCCGCGCGGTGCCACGCGCGAGAAGCATGTTCGCCAGATTCAGACACGCCACGAGAAGAACGACCGCCGCCATCCCGAGAAGCATCGGCGCCATCGCGCCAATCTGGCTATCATCCGGCGGATCGTCGCTGATCGAGAACCGGGAGAGCGGCGCGGTCACGAACGTCTGTTCCTTCTGCTCGACCGGAAAAGCGCGCTCGAGATTCGTCGCCAGCGTTTTCAACGCTGCATCGGCCGCCAGCGCGGTCACGCCCGGTTTGAATCTCGCGATCGGAAGCAGTTGCTGACCGGCGCGGCTGGTCAGCGATTGCGTCGGATCGTTCGAGGGAGGCGTGACGAATTCCATCGCGCTGAGTGGCAGCCAGACTTCTGGCGACAGGACCGCGAGCGTCCCTGTAAACGTTTTCGGCAGGACGCCGACGATCGTGTAGGAGCGGCCGTTGATGACGATTTGCGAGCCGAGGATGGAGGCATCGTGATTATGTCGCGCCCAATACCCGTAACTCACCAGCGCGACGGATGCGGCTCGGCCCGGCTGCTCTTCTTCCAGCGTAAACCCGCGGCCCACGACCGGCGTTACGCCGAGAACCTCCAGGTAATTCGCGCTAACGATGGAAACAAAAGTCCGCCGGGTATTGTTCTTCTCGCCGATTCCGACCATGCCGACGTTAAATCCCGCGACTCCCGAAAAGACCGAGTTCTGCGCACGGATATCGTTCAGAGTTGGATAAGAAAATTCCCGGAACGCCTTCGGGTTTTTCGTGTCCTGGGAAAAAATCTGGACCAGTTCTTCAGGCCGCGTGTAACCCGGCGGCGCAAACAACATCGTGTGAACGAGACTGAAGACCGCAGTGTTGGCGCCGATGCCGAGAGTGAGCACCAGAACAGCTGCAATAGTGAACCCCGGCGCCTTCCACAGTTGCCGGACCGCGAACCGAAGATCGTGCATCATCTTGTTGGTGAGATGCAGCGAGCGGGCCGACTGGATTCAGATTTGATCGCTCGTCACGGCGACAGAGCGCTGTCGCTACAACCGCCAAATCGCGTATTGCTCGTGACCCGGCGCGAGGTTGAGCCATAATCCGGCGTGCTGAAAATCGAAAACGTTTCGAAGAGGTTTCGCGCGGGGAATTTTGGCGTGCGAGATCTGTCCCTCGAGGTGAAGTCGGGCGTGATCGGGTTGCTCGGCCCCAACGGTGCGGGAAAAACCACGCTCATGCAGATGATCGCCACGATCACGCGACCGACGAGCGGCCGGATTTTGTTTCACGACCAAGACATCGCGAAAAGGCCTAACGAGTTGCGCCGCCGGCTCGGTTATTTGCCCCAGGATTTCGGTGTTTACGACAACCTGACGGCGACGGAGTTTCTCACCTATTTCGCGGCCTTGAAAGGCGTGCGTTCGAAGCAACGCGTGATGGAAATGCTCGAGAGCGTTAATCTGCACGGCGTCGCGAACCGGACCGTCGGCGGGTTCTCCGGCGGAATGAAACAGCGGCTCGGCATCGCGCAGGCGCTGATCAACGATCCCGAGCTGGTCATTGTCGACGAGCCGACCGCGGGCCTCGATCCGGAAGAACGGGTGCGGTTCCGCAATGTCCTGTCGGAAATCGGATTCGGGAAACTGGTGATTCTTTCCACTCACATCGTCTCGGACGTTGAATCGATCGCGACCGAGATCGCGGTGATGAAGAGCGGCGCGCTGCTCACGATGGCTGCGCCCGAAACGCTCTTGCGAATCTGCGCCGGCCAGGTTTGGCAGAGCGTCGTTGCTTCCGAAGAATTCGATCGACTGCGAACGACGCTAAAAATTTCGAGCGCGGTCCGGAAACCGGATGGAGTCCATATCCGGTTCGTCGGACCCGCGCCGTCCATCGCGGCCACCGCCGCCGAGCCGGAATTGGAAGACGCCTTCCTTTACCTGATGAACTTCGGCGAGACCGCGCAACCACCGTCACTGCCATGACGGCTTCGCTTTCGCGCATCAGCGCCATCGTCGCCACGGATTTCCGGATTCGGTTTCGGCGCGTCTCGACTGTGATCGTGTTCCTTTTGCTGAGCGCGTTTGCCTACGTCTGGATTCCTGCGCCTTCCACCGGCCGGACGCTCATCCAGATCAACGGCCAGCGCGCCATCTACAACTCCGGCGCTCTCGGAATGGGCACGGCATCCCTCGGGATGATCTTCGTGGGACTGTTCGGGTTCTACGTCATCTCGAACGCGATCCGGCGCGATATCACGACACGTTGCGGAGTGATTGCAGCTTCGACGCCGATGCGCGCCGGCGAATACCTGCTCGGCAAGTTTCTCGGCAACCTCACCTTTCTGGCGACGTTCGTCGTCGGTTTCATGCTCAGCTCGATGGCGATGCTGCTCGTTCGCGGCGAGGCGCGGATGGAACCGCTCCTGTTCATCGAGCAATACCTGTTGCTTACGCCGGCCGCGATCGTGTTTGTTTCCGCCGTCGCGGTCCTCTTCGAATCGATTCGCTGGCTCTCGGGAAAATTTGGCGACGTCGTTTATTTTTTTCTCTGGGCAACAGTGATCGGGCTCGTGGTCGGCAACGAGACCACTCACGGCCGGATAAGCTGGGCGCGTTGCTTCGATTTCACCGGCTTCGGATTCATGATCGATCAGATGCAACACACGCTGAATACCCACTCGGTCTCGATCGGCTCCTCATCGTTCGATCCGGCTAAGCCGACAATAATTTTCCCGGGACTGACGCTGACGCGGGAATGGATCGCCCCGCGTCTCATCTCGCTCGTCACTCCGTTGCTGTTGCTCCCACTCGCGGCGCTGTTCTTTCACCGGTTCGATCCGGTGCGGACCGGACAAGTTGCGGGAAAGGGCCGGCGCAATTGGATCGGCAAGATTCAAAATCTTTTCAAACCGCTGAGCCGGCGTTTCGTTGCCTCTCTGGAAATGCCGGCCCGCGGCGGCTCGTTTTTCGGAGCGATGTGGATCGATGCCGTGCTCACGCTGACGCTGATTCCGTTCGCGTTCCTGGCCTTCGTCGCGATCACGATCACGAATTTTGTCGCGCCGCCGGCCGCGACGCTGCCCGTCGTGTTCGCGGTGCTGGCGATCATCGTGTCCGACATCGCGACGCGCGATGGCCGCGCGGGAACTCTGGCGAGCGTTCGCTCGATTTCACGACTGCGGGAAAACTACATCTGGTGGAAGTTCGGTTCGACGCTCCTTCTCAGTTTCCTTCTCTGCGCCGCGCCTCTATTGCGAACGGTCACACAGGGAGCGGCGGCTCTGAGTGCTCTTGGTTGCGGCATTGTGTTCGTCGCTGCAATGGCCACCGCGCTCGGTGTCCTAACCGCGAACCCAAAAACGTTCATCGTTGCTTTCCTCACCTTTTGGTACGTCGTCGTGAACGACAAAGGCGTGACTCGTGTCCTGGATTTCGCCGGCTTCTTCGGTCGCGCCAACGTGGAGACGATCGCTCTTTACGCGGGGATCAGCGCAATCGCTCTCGCCCTTGCGCAATCGTTCTACCGAGTTCGTCTCGCCAGAAACTAAGCGGCGACCGAGGGCTGCGATGGCGCCTGCGACACGTGCAAACGCTGCGAGACAATCACCATATCGGAGGCCGCTTCGCCGATCTGGAATGTTTCTTCGAGCAGCGGCGCGTTGAACGAAGCCTGGAGATCGAGACGGAAAAGCGATTCCGTCAACGCCTGGCGAACTTCGTAAAAGAGGTTGTCGAAGATTTCGCCGAACTCGGTTTCCAATCGATCGCGGAAATGCTGCTGCGAATCCCCAAGCCGCTGTTTGAAATCCTTCATCACACTTGTTCGCCTCCAGAACAAACCGACGATGATGAGAAAGATGCCGGTGCCCAGGAAAATTCCGCCGGTAATGTCGAGCCAGAGGATCGGCGACAGCGCCGCGATCACCAAGCCGAGCGCGGCGAGCAAGCTGCCAGCGACGGTGAGTTTTCGAACGTCGGTCGTCTCGGCAATTTTCCCGCGCAAAATATTTTCGTCGATCCGGACTTGATCGAGCTTGACCTGCAATTTTTGGAGCGTGCCCAGTTGATCGCCGGCTTTCGGAAATTGAACGTCGGCCCGGATTCGTTCCTGACGGCGCGCGATGCTTTGATTCAACTCTTCCATCATCGTGCGCATCTCGTTGAACAAATCCATCGAGACCTGCGCGGCTTCGGCTTTGATTTCTTTGCGCGCGGAGCGTTCGAAACCGGACTTCAAATCGTGGAGCCACGCGTCCGTATCCTTGTCGCGCAGGAAGGGAACGGCGCGCCGGACCAATTTCCCCACCCGCAATCCGCGCGCGAACTCGTCTTCCGATTGTCGCGCCAGCGTCGTGTAAGTCCCGGCCAGTTTATCGACGATGAGCTGCTTCAGCCCTTTCGCCTTCTCCTCGCGCGCATCGACCTGGCAAAGCAGCCCCTGATAAAACGTCCGTTCGTCTTCGACCGCGATTTTTTCCGCGCGCAAGTGCGCCAGCAACCGCGTCATGACCGAGCGGATCGTCTGGTAGGATTGCTCCACCTTCATCCGCCACGCCTCGCCGCACGCGATCGTCGTCTGGAGAAAATTACGGAACTCCACGAACGCGTTCTCCGGAATTCCCTCCATCTCGCGTTTCGCCGAAAGAATGAAAACGTGCGGATTCTCGACCTGCCGTTCGCGCGCGTACTGCCTGACGTGCTCGAGATTCGTCGTCAGCTCTTTCTGGCTCGCCCGGTCCGATTGCTGGAGAACGAACACCACTTTGCGATGCCATTGTCGCTTGATCAGGGTCAGCAATTCCCAGGCGGATTTCGTGTGCGGATTCACCGCGGAAAAAACAAAGACGACGAGATCGCTCTGCGGGATGTAATTCTCGGTGATCGTCTGGTGATCTCTCACGATCGAGTTCGTGCCGGGTGTGTCGACCATCGTAATTTCGCGCAGCACTTCTCTCGGCAACGCGATGCGCTGCCAGGAATCGCCCAGCGCTTCGACGCGGCGTTCGGGTCCGTAAACCAGCTCCTGAATGCGCTCTGTGCATGGGCCGGGCGCGACTTCGCAAACGTCCTCTCGCAAAAGCGCGTTGATGAAGCTGCTCTTGCCGGCTTTGACTTCGCCCACGATGACGAGCAACGCCGCCGACTGAAGGTTCGTCAGGCGCGTCCGCAGGATGTGGGTCGCCTCGATATCCGCGCATCGCTCCGCCAACCAGAGAGCGCGCTGGAGCAAATTTCGCAGCGTCTCGAACTGCTGTTTCAGTTCCGGACTGAGAATGCGAGCCGTCGAATCGCGGTTCTCCGCGCCGGGCTCGGATTGCAATTGCTCGACCTGATCCATGGACAGCCGCGATCATATCGCGACGGTTTTCCGCTGCCCACAAATTTCGTTATGAAAATTCGATTTTCGGCGCGCCCGCCAGCGAATTTTCGAATTCTACTTCAGCACTGCCTGATGGAACTCGTACCAGTCGTCGAGGTTATTGAGATTCACCGCATCCTTTGGCGCCGACGCCTCATCGGAAATTCCGCACGCGCCTACGATTCCCGCCCTTGTTTCGGCGTCATGATTATAGCCACGCACCGCCGCGTTGTGCGTCTCGATCGCGGCCGGCGTCAACGTCTTCGCGTTTTTCTTCACCCACGCTTCAAACTCTGGATAAGTCGGCTTGTGTTCCTTGATGTAATCCTTCACCGCCTGCTCCTCGAGGCCAAGCGCCGCGCACGTCATGGCGTCGAATCCGCGCCCGATCCCTGGGTAACCAGGCGCAAGTTTTCCGGCCGCCTCCAGTGAAACCTTTTGCCAGAGTCTCGGCAAATGCAGCACGCCAACTGGACCCGCCGTGCCCGAACTGATCAACGGAACATATGTGTCGCTCATAGTTTCCGGAGACTAGTGATTACGATTCTCCAAGACAACGCGTTTCCGTTTGCTCACGTCACGCGTCACATGTTCGCCAACGGACGAATCCGCCGTGGCGGGTCACACGTCACTTTCTTCCTGCTTCCCCCGGCCTACTCGCCGTCACCTTTAGATCTTGCAGCAACCCGCCGTGAAGCCCGTAGATCCAGCCGTGGACGGCGAGTTCCTGCCCGCGCGCCCACGCGTCCTGGACGATCGTCGTCCGGCAGACGTTGCTCACCTGCTCGATCACGTTCAATTCGCAGAGCCGATCGACGGCTTGCGCCTCGGGCAGGTTCGCCAGGGATTGTTCATGCTGTTGGCGAACATCCTGGACATGCCGGAGCCAGTTGTCGCTCAACCCGAGCCGCTCGCGCCGGAGCGCCGCCCCAACGCCGCTGCAACCGTAATGCCCGCACACGATGATGTGGCGCACCTTCAGGATATCGACGGCGAATTGCATGACCGACAAACAGTTCAGATCTGTGTGCACGACCAGGTTCGCGATGTTGCGATGGACGAATAATTCGCCCGGCTTCAGGTCGACAATCTGGTTCGCCGGCACGCGGCTGTCGGCGCAACCGATCCAGAGATATTGCGGCGCCTGTTGTCGGGCCAGCTCCAGAAAAAATTCCGGCTGCACCTCGCGGATGCTCTCCGACCATTTGCGGTTATTCTCGAAGAGATGCTCCAGCGTTTCCATTGCCGCCGGAGACTAGACTGACGTTTTTACGAAATGCCAGTGGCGACAGTGGGGACAACGTTCGTAACGAGTCGCCCCGAGATTAGCCGCAAATAACGAAGCGTCATACTCCGCTCCGCACTCGGGACATTTGCGGCGACCGTAGAAGAGCAGGCCCGGTTTGACCTTTCCAAATACGAAGTAGGAAAGTAGCGCCAGCGCGCCAACGAAATAAACAATGATCCAGACCTGAACCGCGATGGCCCAAAACGTCGCGCCCAATCCGAAAGCATTCGAGGCCATCAGGAAAATGGGGAAATTGCCGAGCCAATGCAGCGCCATCGCGCCCGCCACGCCGAGCACGAATCGATTTCGCAAACAAGCCAGCGCCACGCCGACGAACGCGCTGTGAAGCAGGCAGACCATCAACCGTTCGCTCAGGTAGCCGCCGAAAAAATAGAACGGCGTTTCCGCAAACTTCGGATTGCGCGCGATGATCTCCGCGATGAACCACATCTCGCCAATCGCGAAGCCGAGTCCGATGGCGAGCGCGTATCGGCCGAAGTTTACCCGCGAAATGTCGCGACGAATCGCGGGGACGAGCAACGGAACGAGTTTCGCCGGTTCTTCCGTCAGCGGCGCGTAGAAGGTGACAAGCCAGTGCAGTATCGCCGAATCGCGACCAAGCAACGAGGTCAATAAATGATCGAGCGGAACGCGAACGAAATAGAACGAGGCTGGTTCGAGCGGCAGAACGATCAGGAACGCGAGCAACAGGAGCCGGGGATTCGCCGGCAACTTGAGCTTTCGGACTATCGTCCCAAAAATCGCGAGCGCGATCGCCGTCGTCAGGATCGCCGCTATGTAAATTCCAGGCATCGCGACGCCGACGTTAGCCGCCGGCCTAACGACACTTCAAGCTTCGACCGCTCTTACTTCGCTCCAAAGGCGCGCCCATCGTCTTCATCAAGGAGATCGAAAACGCGCTGGGTCGGTGGCATGTCAGGGCCGTAGAACTTCTCGAAAGTTGGCCGCAGATCCGGTGGCACGTCCGCTACTTTAAGCCTTCGCATCGTCAGGTTCAGAAGACGATTTTCAGCTCGCGTTCGCGTCCCGCAAAATCGGGAGGCGATCTCTTCGTCGGCTGTTGCATTGCGCACCGCTTCCACAAACTCGTTCACGTCGGTCTCTAGATGTCGCAGAACCAGCCCGCTCATTCCGCGACCGATCTGGTAATCACCAATGTCACCGCCGGGAAGCGTCGCCCGTGCAACGTCGATCATCCGCGGCAACATGCATAACCCGCCGAGTTCTTCCCGCGGAGATCGCGGCGGCGCTTTCGTGAGATCGATTGGCGTCATGCTCTCCCTTCCTAATTCTTACTTCTTAATTCTTATTTTAGAAGGGATACCGGCGTTGTCCCGCCTTGTCGTCATGATATCCCTTGGAACCGATAGCCCGCGCCAGATCGCTGCGCGGATCGACGCCGGCCTTGAGCCGATCGAGCACGTAGCGAAAATCGTAGCGAGGATTCCAACCCAGATCCCGCCGTGCTCGTTCATTCACGTAAACGCGATCGATGCTCGGAAACATCTTCCAACCGCGGCGCGCGTACTCCGCTTGATAGTCGGGAAACTTCCGCTTCACAACGTCCGCGGCGTCCATCCGCAAATCCGCCAGCTCATCGCGCTCGAACGGACTTGTCGCGCTAATAATGTATCGACCGAAACCGATCGCCGCCGCTCGCTCGATCGCGAGCAGATGCGCGTCGACGACGTCCGCAATCTCGACGCGCCGGTTGAGAAACTCGTTCGCTTTTACATTGCCATTTTCGTAGGTCTTGCGAATTGCTTCGTTGTCGTCTTGTTCGGGAAAGAAACGCGAAGTTCTCAGGACGACGCACGCCAATCCGTGCTGCCGGTGAAACAATTCGCATAAGTCTTCCGCCGCCGCCTTCGTCACGCCGTAGATGTTCCTTGGAATCGGGCGGACCTCTTCGGTAATCCATGCGGCCGGTGCTCCTGCCGGCGGCGTGAGCGCAAAACCGAAGACGCTCGTTGTGCTGGTATACACAAAAGATTTCACGCGCGCACCGATCGCTTCCTCCAAAAGATTGAGCGTCCCAGTAATGTTCGTCTCGACGAATTGCTGCCGGCTATGAGTAGCCACATGCGGCTTGTGCAGCGTCGCCGTATGCAGGACGACGCTTACATCCTTCATGCATTCCTTCACGGTCACGCGATCGGCGATCGATCCGACCCGATCCGTAAACGGCGACGCCAGAATATCGAGCCCAATGGTTTCGTGATTTCTCTCCCGCAGCGTTCGGACCAGCGCTTCGCCGAGATGCCCCGAGCTGCCCGTGACCAGGATCCTCATCGGTAAATGGGGACGGCAGACGCTCGCTTACTTCGGCGGTTTGGGTTTCGACGTGAGAACGCGGTAGGTGGCGAGGGCGTTGAGAATTTCCGGATCGCCCTGGGCCCAGGCGTTCGAGACGGTGATGCGTTTGAAGCGCCATTTCTGACCGTCGCGCGCCAGCTCGCAATCGTAGCGATTCATAAGCAGCGCGTGATCCGCGCCGCGGCGAGCGCCTTCGCGCGGCATGAAATGTTGCGACATGACGTAGGCGGAAAGCGCCGCGGAATCGTCACTGATCTCGATCTGGAGATTGCTCGCGGTGTGGCTGGTATCGAGCGGGCCGATAAGGGGCAGGACGGAATCGAGAATCGTCTGGCGCCCGGTCATTACCGGGAAATCGAGATGAAGTTTTTTGCCGGCCGGCCGGAAATCGAACACGCAATCTTCAGTGAACGCGGAGGCGAACGAATCGGCGTCGCCGTGATCGAGGCCAAAGCAATAGCGATGGAGCGCGTCACCGATTTCGTAACGGTCGTTAGCGAGCTGGGCGAGGTCGGTGCTCATAAGCGGAGGAAAACGTCGAACGCCCAACGGGGCAAGTCCTAAGGTGAGAGGAGCCGCCGAATGCAACCGAAATCAGTCAGGTCGAGCAGTTCCAAGAACATCTGCGCGCTCCTTCTCAAATGCGGTTTTGTCGGTCCTTATTTTCTCCGATCCGTGCTCTCGAGCCAAAGCTGCCATGATTGCGATCGCCTCGTCGTAGAACACACCGGCTGCGTTTCGGTCGGTTTTTAGCAGCAGTCTCCCAGCTTGGACGCACGCCCAAGCCAAATCCTGCTGCCACTCCACGCGAGTGGGGTCCTTCGCCGTCAGCTGCCGATGAATCGCCACGGATTCTTCTAATAGCACCCTGGCTTCGTCGAATTTGTCCTGGGCGTAGAGGACGTCGCTTACTCGACTTAGCGCCACGGCAAGTTCCCGTTGCCATACGGCGCTCATAGGATTATTCAGGGTCAACGAGCGAGTAATCGCCAAACTTTTCTCGAACTGCTCCTGTGCCTGCGAAAGTCTGTGTTGAAGCAAGAACAAGTTGCCAACGCGGTTGAATGCTACCGATAGCCTCAATTGCCATCCAGCATGAGTAGGGTCCAAAGAGGCCAGATGCTCGCTTAACGCCCGCGCTTTCACGAAAGCAGTTTCTGCTTGCGCCATTTTTTGTTGAGCCTGCAGCACGTCGCCCATGCGACTGTGCCCGAGTGCTAGGTTCAATTGCCAAACAGCGTTGGTTGGGTCTTTCTCGGCAAGACTCTCCTGTAGGCCGAGCGATTCCTTAATCAAGGTCTCCGCATCTGTCAGGAGCCCGCGGGTCTGTACCATGTCGCTCATTTGAAGGAGGATACCTCCTAAATCCTGGACCCAAACGGGATGGCCTGGGCTCTCTTGAAGAAGTTGGCGTAGAATGGTTATCGCTTCCTGGCAGGCCCGCTCCGCTTCGGACGCCTTGCCCCGTTCCCGCAAAACGCCTGCGACGAGTGCATGAGCAACGGCTAGCTCGCGCTGCCAGCCCCCATTGCTCGGCTCTTGCTTCGCTAATTTACGACTGATCTCGAGATTCCGATGATAGGCCTTTCGGGCATCCTCAACTCGACCTTGTGCCATGTAAGCGTCTCCTGCCAACCAGTGGGCATCTCCCTCTGCACGCTTGTCCTTGGAAATGTGCGCGAGTTTGATGATCTCCGCCGCCTTATCCGCAAGGAATGCGTGCTCGCCTCGGGAGGCTCTTGTCCAAGCGATTGCCAATTGAACCCAAACTCGAGCCCGCCCCGATACCATTTCTGTGTCTTCAAGTTCCTTCAATGCCGCAGCCAACGCATAACGATCTTCTGGCTGCACTTGGTTTGACCACTCGCGATCGAGCTTTTCCAGCGCCGTCGCAGCTCGCTCCGGATCAGCCGAGAGAAAATGATAAATCCATTCAATCCGTCCCGACGATGTGCTGTCGCCGACAAACAAAGCCGCGGCCCGAGCGCTCAGCTCACGAAAACGCTCTTCCTGCTCTGCAGCAAGCCATTTGCGAATGGCTAGTCGGCTCGCTTCATGGACATTGACGACCTTTTCGCCCCGAGCGGGAAACGGTTCGACAATGCTCAAGCTCTGCAGGCGCGTAACTAGAGCCACACTTTCTGCCTCGTGAATTGCGAGCAATGATGCAACAATCGGCGGATCACACCAGTGCGGAACTGCGGCTGCTTCGAGCCCCTCGCGAATTGCGGAGCGCTCTAACTCGGAAAGCGCCGAATAAGCTAAGTCGACGGTAGCTAAGGCGAGCTTCGCCGGTTGGCCTTGAGCTGCCTGAAGTAAACCCAGCCGCTCGCTGATACTCATAATATCTCTTTGGGACCGAGAAGTTGGGCAAGTAAACCAGAGTTGTTGCCGGCGAGCCGACACGCGGTTTCAACTTCTTCTAGAGTCAGCTCCGGGTCGTATTGCTTCCCAAATTCCCACCAATCGGGTGCCGGAGGTACTTTTAATTCGATAATGGGAGAGGAATTGTTTTCCCAAATCTGTCCCTGCACTCTTGGGACGGTTTGTCCTGTGATAACAACGCGGAGCCAATTCGAGCGAATCAAGCTTGGGAGGAGCTGTTTTTCAATCCATTCCTGCCCTTCTCCTGCGGCTTCATAGGTATCGAAAATTAGAAGAGCGGGACGCGCGGATTGCTTTAGCGAATCAAGAATTTGGCCCAACCTGGCATTGAGGCGTCCGCCATTCGCTGGCTTTGGCACTTCGAGATTCTGCACCAGGGAAGCAATCTCGTTATCCATGTCGGTTGTTCCTTTGAAATCGAACCGCCCACAAGCTAATTCAGGAACCCGTAACGCATTACTTAAGATTTGCCGAGAGATATGACTCTTACCCGAATTCGATGGACCGCGTACCGGTAGGAATCGCCATGGCGCAGAGCGGGTCAGGAGACTTTCGAACGCGCCACGTACGTCCGTATGGTTGGCTAAAGGCCATACTACGACTAATGGTTGATCCGGCCAGTCCGTCTGCGGTAGTGAACCCGGGCTCGCCGGCAGAAAAAGTCTCAGTCGGCTGATAATGAGGTCCGCAGCCATTTCCGGTGTCCGGCCGCGGATATCGGGAACGATCGTATTAAATGGGACGCCGGGAACATCGCCGTCCCCAACGCGGACCGGCAAGATAGCAAGATTTTCTGCGATCGTTTGCGCCTGCATAACTCGGGCGCGGATTGCTCGATGTTCGGCTTTCGTCCATGGCTTTCCGCCATAACGCTCCGAGACGCACACGACCACTAGCGCGCTACGCTCCCCGTAAATCGATTGAAGCTTAAGATCGGCGTCGTCTCCAGCAATGTACGCCTCGAACCATTCGTCGAAGAAAACATTTGGCGGGCCGAGGCGGCGCTCAACCGCTTCGACGACAGCACGTACCAGATCGCGTTGTTCTCCCGCGAACGAGAATGCAACAAGAAATTTCTCTGGAAGGTCGCGGGAGGCCACGAACTGATATTAGGTCATCAGCTTCTCGCTCCGCAAGCCCGATGTGCAGATTTGCTGGCCGATATCAAAAACACACGAGCCGGACAATCACAGCCGTGGCCACAAGGATAAGAAACCCTAACGCACCTACAACAATTGCATCCTGGCGACGCGCACGGCGAGCAGCGACGGCGTACGGGATCCGCGTAAACGTCACCATCGTGTAGAGCGGAAGATAAATGCCCGGCAGCGCGGCTTCGAGCCCGTGGTCGAGTTTCTTTTTCGCGCGAAAAGTTTTCGAAGCGGTCTTGTCGCGCATTTCGATGAAGTTGGCTACGGCAAGATCGGCCAGGGCGTCGGCGTTTTCTTTCCGGCGCTCAAAATATTCACCGAAAGCGCGCTCCCGGTTTTCCGGAAATGCGGCCAGGCATTCATCGAGAACGACACAATCCTCGAAGGCGGCGTTCATCCCCTGTCCGTAAAATGGCACGACGGCGTGCGCCGCGTCGCCCACGAGCGCGACCTTGTTTTTGTAGAACCACGGCGCGCAACGGATCGTGACCAGCGAACCGGTTGGGTTCTCGCGGAAATCTTCGAGCAACGCTGGCATGAGCGGAACGGCGTCGGGAAATTCTTCCTCGAAGAAACGGCGGATGTCGGCATTCGTCGTAGTGGTTTCGAAACTGCGCGGGCCTTTGAATTCCCAGAAGAGCGTGCAGGTGAACGAGCCGTCTGGATTCGGCAGCGCGATCATCATAAAACTTTTTCGCGGCCAAATGTGGAGCGCGTTTTTTTCCATCCGCCAGGAACCGTTCGGCGCCGGCGGGATCGTCAGCTCTTTGTAGCCATGCGCCAGATAGCTCTCGTCGTATTGGAAGTTCGGGAGTTGGCGTTGCATCGATTGCCGGACGGCCGAGAACGCGCCATCGACGCCGATGATCGAGTCGCCGCGCGCTGTCATCGGACCGGCGCCCGATTCAAGGCGCGCGGAAGGCGACTCCAGATCGACCTCCGTGCAACGATGATTGAAGGAGATGCGGACACTCGGATAACGAAGGGCCGCTTCGATGACGGTCGTGTTGAGCGCGGCGCGACCGATGGAATTGATGTGCTTGCGCGGGTCGCGGTCGTACGGAGAAAAATGCAGCTCACCGGATTTGTCGTGAATCATCCGGCCCGGCATCGGGATGGCGTGCCGCAAGACTTCGTCTGCAATCCCGAGCTGTTCGAGCGCGTGAATGCCACGCGTCGAAAGGGCGAGGTTAATCGAGCGACCACCGACGATATTGCCTTCGCGCGGATCGGCCCGCCGCTCGTAAAGCTCCACCTCGTATCCGCGGCGACCGAGGTAAGCAGCGAGAACACCCCCGGCGAGACCGCTTCCGATCAGGACAAACTTCGGCACGCCGAAAGAATCTCCGAATCAGGAGAGCAGGAAAGCAGGAAAAAGCTTTCGAGTGGCAATGGAGCCTCTCCTTGTTGCAGTATCTGCGACATGGCGCCCCACATTCGACTAATCGCCGCGCTGATTTACCTCCTGGCGTGTTTGATTGATTCAAAAGCGATCTCGGCCGGCGCCGATCCCGATAAAGATGCCGCGCTGTCGAAGACGCTCGACGAGGCGCGGGTGTTCATCGATCACAAAAAACCTCAGGCTGCGATCGAGAAATGCGACAAGGTCATCGCAGCCTTCGACGCGCACTACCGCAAGAGCAAAGTAAAGGTGTATTGCGCCCGGACTTCGCCGGAGAATCTCGGTTACCTCTTGATGGCCGCGGCCGACATGGACAAAGGCAAATTAGAACACGGCAAGGAGCGCGCCATTGTGCTCTCACCCACCTGGGCGACTGCCTATTACATGAAGGGCTGGGCGCTCGAAGAACTTAACCGGATGGAGGAAGCGCGGGCGGCTATCGAGCAGGCAATTGGATTGTCGCCCTTCAATTCCCATCATCTTTCCGAGCTCGCCTATCTTTACATGCTTGAAAAAAATTGGGACAAAGCGCTCGAAGTGTATCGCTCGGCGGAAGAGCACGCTTCGTTATCGCCCGATGATGTTAAACAGTCCGAGTTAGGTCGGGCGCGCCGTGGCGTGGGGTATGTGCTTGCTGAGCTGGGCAAGCTGGATGAGGCCGAGAAAAAATATCAACAATGTCTCGCCGACGATCCAAACGATACGAAAGCAGCCGCGGAGCTGGAATATGTCCGCAATCTAAAGGCAAAAACTAAATCGTAGGAACAACCTCGATTTTCTACGGCTGAAAGATTGCCGGGAACTTGAAGCGGTAGATCCAGAGCAGAAAAAGCGAGAGCGCGGCGGTGACCACTGCCATCGGCAGCCCGGTAGGTTCGAGGAAAATGTGGAAGAGCAGGATGTTCACGATGATCGGGCCGAGCAACGTCAGGCCGAGCGGAACGAAGCGCGCGCCGAGGAGCAGACAGAGACCGCCGAGCACTTGAAACACCGCAATCACGTACATGTAACCGCTGCTCAAGAGCGCGGTGATGAACGCGCCGGCCTGGCCATGCATTTCCGGCGGCGGGCCCATGAATTTGAGGAAGGCATTTGAGCCAAAGACGACGAACATAAGCCCAAGCAAAACGCGGACGATGACGATGACGTATTTCATAAAACTACTGGCTGATTATCTCAGTTTTCGCCAAAATGAAATGTCGAAGTGAATCGACAGCTCTTCTCATGACCGCATCCCAAAACCAATCCACCAGCTCCGTCCATCCTCAGCCCCTGAAAGCGGTCCTGGTGGTGGACGACGACAAACAACTCGCGTCAGCCCTGGAGTGGATATTGAAGGACGAGAACTATCTCGTCGATGTGGCGTTCGATGGTGAAGAGGCGATGCTCAAGGTGCGGGTGCATGAATACGATGCCGTGATCTGCGATGTCATGATGCCGCGCTTGCGCGGTGACGAATTTTACATCCAGGCCAAGAAGTTGCGGCCGAACCTGGAGAAGCGTTTCATCTTCATCACCGGATTCGGAGCCGATCCCGACATTCGCGAATTCCTGGACGCACGCCGCCTGAAACACTTGATCAAGCCGTTTCAGATCAACAAATTGATCGTGAGCGTGAAGGAGTTGCTGGCCGAAACGTCGTAACCGCGGCACCAGTCGCTCTCACTTAAAGAAAAAGTGCGCGACGGCGGTTTCGCAGTCCCAGTAAATCATCGCAAGCGCGGCGAGATCGAAGGCCGCGTGCAGGACCATTACCAAAAAGATTCGGCCGGTGAGGGCGAAAATCGTGCCGAAAGTAAGGCCGGTCATAAGAGCCTGCTCCATGCCCGCTTTTCCTTGGTCGACATAGTGGAGCAAAGCAAAAGGGATGGAGGTGAGCGCGACAATCGCAACCTTCGCCCATACGCTGGTCCCAAGAAGTTTGCCGAGGCGCTCGAACATCCAGCCTCGATAAAACGTTTCCTCTCCCCAACCGGCGACAACGATCATGAGAAACAACATCCGCGGCAGCGACGCCGGGTTTCCGGCGACCCAATGGTAGGCTTGATTAATCGGAGGCGCGCCCAGCAGCGGCATCACGATCGCCTTCATCAAGAATTTAAAGGCGACGCCGAAGATGATCCCGAGGGCAAGCGTCCGCGCCCAACTCTGCGGCCACACGTAACCGATCTCGCGCCACGGCGTGCGAGAGAGCGACACCCACACAACAACAAGAATGGCGCTGAGCGGAGAAAAGAGAAAATTCCCGCCGAGAATGATCAGGATCGAAAGAAGGCCGAGGGGCCCGAATCCGCGCAGCTGCGCGGCGAGCCGTTCTTCCGTCGATGTCTCGTTCGTCACTGGTGCTCTGTCAGGATTTTAGCAAAACGCCAGACGTCATGAAAGGAATTGTAGAGCGGCGTCGGAGCGGCGCGGATGACATTCGGCTCGCGGAAATCCGCTTTCACGCCGGCGGCTTCGAGTTTCTTGTGGAGCGCTTTCGGATTTTCGTGCGCGAGGATCGAGAGCTGGCAGCCGCGCGCTTCCGGTTCGCGCGGTGTGATGATCGTGAAACGATCCGAGCCGGCGCGATCCAAAAGAAATTCGAGATAACTAGTGAGCTTCTTCGATTTTTCGCGAAGCCGCTCCATTCCACCGGCTTCATCGAAGATCGCAAGTGAAGCGAGCAGCGGAGCCATCGAGAAAATCGGCGGGTTGCTGATCTGCCAACCGTCGGCGGACGGGACCGGAATGAATTCCGGTTGAAGCTGCATTTGGAAACGCGTCTTCGGATCGTTGCCGAACCAGCCGGCCAATCGCGGCAGTTTCGGATTAGTGGCGTGCCGCTCGTGGACGAACGCGCCCGCGACCGCGCCCGGCCCGGCATTCAGATATTTGTAGGAACACCAAACGGCGAAATCGACATTCCAATCGTGCAGCGCAAGCGGCACGTTGCCGACGGCGTGCGCAAGATCAATTCCCACTGTGATCCCGCGCTTCTGCGCCGCCGCAGTGACGGCCGCGATGTCGAAGAATTGGCCGGTGAAAAAATTCACTCCCGCGAGCAGAATGACGGCAAGGCTGTCGGCGTTCTGGTCGATCATTGCGACGACGTCTTCCGTGCGCACGGTCGCCTCGACTTCGCGCGACCGCGCGAGGAGCAGCGCCCTCGCCGGATCCAGGCCGTGGTGCCGAATCTGGGTCTTGATCGCGTAGGTGTCGGAGGGAAACGCCGGATCCTCCATCAGGATTTTGAACCGCGAGTCCGTTGGCTGATAAAACGTCGCCATCATGAGATGGATGTTCACCGTGAGGCTGTTCATGCAGATCACCTCGACCGGTTTCGCGCCGATGATTCGTGCCATCGGTCCCCGGAGATTTTCGTGATACGAATACCAGGGCGTCACGGCGCCAAGATGCGCGTCCACGCCGAGCCGCGCCCAATCATCCAGCTCTTGCTCGACGATTCGCCGCGCCGACTTCGGCATCAGGCCTAACGAATTGCCGGAAAAATAAATCAGCGGCTCACTGTTCTCTCCAAGCGGCAGATGAAATTTTTCGCGGAACGAACGGAGAGGATCGTCGGCATCCAGGCGCAATGCGAAATCTTCGTCGGCAGAAAATTCCATGGCCGATCCTAATCCAACAGATTCTGTTAATCCTGTCTAATTCTCCGGCGGCATCTGCATTAACTCGATCGTCGTGCCGTCCGGATCACGCACGTAGATCACGCGTTTGCCGGCGTTCGGCCCGACCGTCAGCGTCTGCGGTTTGCCGGCCGCCTTCCAACCTGAAGCTGCGATTCGTTCCAAGATCGGCTCCAGTTCGTCAACGACCAAGGCAACATGGACTGCTCCGACATCGCACGGTCTGGCATCGAGGCGTTTTCGATCTTCCGGTGCGCGATATTCGAGCAGCTCGATTTTGTGGCCGGGAGCTTTCACGACCGCGATCAAAATCTCCGCCCCGGCGACTCCGGTAATTTCTTCGGCAAGTGCGCCCTTTTGGTGGGCCCGATGCGACAGCTCGAAGCCAAGAACATCGCGCCAGAAAGCCAGCGACCGATCGACGTCCGATACCGTGATCCCGGTGTGATCGGCGGCGAGGATGCGAAATGGCATGAGGCGGAAAACGTCGAACGCCCAACGCCCAACGTCCAATCTCGAATTCAGAGAAACGCAGAGAATTCGTTGTGATTTTTCGGCGGGGGCCGCGAATCACCTTGGTAAGAAATTCAGCAGATGCCTACATGTTCACCAGTCATGACCCTCACCGTTGACGAAGAGGAGATTTTTCTTCGGCTGGTCGAAGAGCATCGCGGAATTATCCGGAAAGTTGCGGCTGGCTATTGCTCCACCCACGCGGACCAACACGATCTCAGCCAGGAGATCATGCTTCAGCTTTGGAAAGCTTATCCGCGTTACTCGCCCGAGCGTGCGTTCTCGACCTGGATGTATCGCATCGCGCTGAATGTCGCGATTTCGTTCCTGCGCCGGAACACGCGGCCGGTGCGCCAGACGATTCCGCTCGATGAAATCGACCGCGAATTGCCCGATGAATCTGTCGCCGCGACCGATCCGCAGGAACGGGTCGCCCTGCTCCAGCGCCTCATCGCGACGCTTGATCCGCTGAACCGCGCGTTCCTCTTGCTGTATCTCGACGACCACAGCTATCGCGAGATCGCCGATATTCTTGGAATTACTGAAACGAACGTGGCCACCAAACTGAGCCGACTGAAAGAACGGCTCCGGCAAAACCTCAAGAAGGAAAAAGAATAACCATGTCTGCAACCGAACTCGATGATTTGAAAGCCGCCTGGCAAACCTTGAACCGAAATCTGGAACGGCAAAATGCGCTTGCCCTGGATGAGTTCAAAGAGCGGAAATTGTCGCGCTTTCGCTCCGGCTTGCGGCCCCTGGTAATTGGCCAGGTAATGCAACTCGTCCTCGGCGCCGCGATGACAATATTTTTCGCGCAATTTTGGGTCGGTCATGCTGCCGCGCCGTCCTTGTTCGTGAGCGGACTGCTGTTGCAGCTTTACGGCACCATGTTCGTCGCATTTGCGGCGCGCGATCTCCTTTTGATTCGCCGGATCGATTATGCGGCGCCGGTTATTGTTATTCAGAGGCAACTCGCCGAGTTGCAGTCGTGGCATCTTCGGGCCGCGGTCTTCCATGGACTGACCGGGGCCGTGGCCTGGCTGCCGGCAATGCTCGTACTACTGCACTTCCTGGGCGCGGATGTGTTGATGAATAAGCCGAGCAAAATGTGGTGGCTGGTTTCCACCGCGCTCGTTTGCCTCTGCTTTGACTATGCGCTAATCCGTCTGGCGCGTTCGCCAGGAAGATGTGGTGTCGCGCTCCGCAATAGCTGGATCGGTGGGACCGTGATCCGCGCGAAGGCAGCGCTCGAGGAAGTGGAAAAGTTCGAGCGCGACAGGTAGGGACATCGCGCTGCGATGTCCGCGGACGGCGCAGCGCGCCGTCCCTACCCCAGCGCGGCGATCACCTTCAGCTCGATCGCGATCGGCGTGGGCAACGCAGTCACTTCAACAGTCGTGCGCGTTGGATTTGGTTTCCCGTCGCCGGCGAAATATTCGGCGTAGAGCTTGTTGTAGGTGCGAAAGTCTTTCTCCATGTTCGTGAGGAATACCGTGACGTCGACGATGTCGTTCCAGCTTGCGCCGGCATCTTCGAGAACCAGCCGGACATTTTCAAAAACAGCCCGGCATTGCGTCTCGAAGTCGTAACTCGCGGCGGCGCCGTCGGAATCCACAGTCACTCCGGGAATCTCTTTGCTGCCGCGGACGCGTGGCCCGATGCCGGAAAGGAAAAGTAAATTGCCGACGCGCTTCGCGTGCGGAAACGCGCCGACCGGTTCCGGCGCTCGCGAGCTTTCGAACGATTCGCTCAAGCGTGATTGTGTTCCGCGATCGCAGCGAAACGCTTCGCGGAACGAGCGCGCGCTTTGAGCGCTTCGGTCGCGCGGTCGCGCGGCGGCGCGTTTGTCACCAGCGAATGAAGCAAATGCTCCGCGGCATGGGTCACGTCGTGCACGGCGCGATTGAACGCTTCTTCGTTCGCCTTCGAAGGTTTGGTGAACCCGCTGAGCTTGCGGACGAATTGCAGCGAAGAAGCGCGAATTTCGTCCTCAGTCGCGGGCGGCAGGAAGTTATGAAGGGTCTTGATGTTTCGGCACATAATTTATCTCCGTTAGTTTCCGTCGTAGGCCTGCTTCAGTTTCGCCAAATCCATTTTCACCATTTCCATCATGGCGGCCATCACCCGATCCGCCTGCTCTTGCGTGCCCTTGGAAATCAAGTCGAAGAACTCCGCGGGAACAATCTGCCAGGACAAACCGAACTTGTCCTTGAGCCAGCCGCACTGGACTTCCTTACCGTCCGCGGAAAGTTTTTCCCAAAAATAATCGATCTCCTCCTGCGTCTCGCAATTCACCACGAACGAAACGGCTTCGGTAAATGGAAACTGCGGCCCGGCATTCAGCGCCGTGAATTGCTCTCTGTCCAATTCGAAGGCGACGGTCATGACGCTTCCCTTCGGGCCAGGACCGGACTCGCCATAGCGCGTGACGGCTGTGATCTTCGAATTCTTGAAAATCGAAACGTAAAAGTTCGCCGCTTCCTCCGCCTGGGTATCGAACCAGAGAAACGGCGTGATTTTTTGGCTGATTTTGCTATTCATAAATTCTACCCTCCGCATCCGCAGCGCATCACGGAAAATATTTCTTAAGCAGCGACCAGTAATTTTCGACCCAACCTGAGGCGAGATGATCGTGCAGACCTTCCGGGAAGCCAATGTGATCAAAGACAACGTGGGTCCCTGACCCTTGCGGTTTCAATTCAAACCGCACAATCGAGTAGGCGCCTTCTGGCCAGGTCACCACGCGCCGAGCCTGCACGATTCTCTGGTTAGTCACTAACTCAAGATTCCGACCGATAATGTGACCTTCGAATAATGAGAACTCACCACCGATTTCGCGATTGATCTGCGCAGTGCGGCCCGAAAAATCAGCAAACCTCTTCGAATCGAGCAATGCGTCGTAAAGCTTATCCGGGCTGGCGTTGAAATCGTTTTCCTGATGAATGACGATCGATTTGTTCGCGGTCTCCTTTTCGGATTGGGCCGACGCCGGTGCCGGAGGCAGGGCGCCGAGGATCAGGGCGGCGATCAGGTAATATCTCTTTTTCATTTTTTCTGCGCTGCTTCCTATCCGCCTGCAATTGCGCCCATGATGAAGAAAGGCTCGCGACCGGCGACGATCGCTTCCGGCAATGGCGTGTCCGGCGATTCGAGCGACAGGTCTTCGCCGCAAACAAAGAAGCGGACCATCGGCCGGCGCTTAAAGGTGCCGTGATCGCGGATCGTTCCCTGGAGCATCGGATATTTTTGCTCAAGCGCGTCGAGCACGGAACGGATCGTGGCCGAGCCATTCAGATCGAGCTGCACTTCGTCACCCACGCGCGCGAGCGTGCGAAGATGATGCGGCAAAACCACGCGAATCATTTCAGCGTTTGCACTTCCACGGACAACACAGCCGGCAGATCGCGCACGATCGGCTTCCAACTGTTTCCCGCATCGGGCGAGCAATAAACCTGGCCGCCGGTCGTTCCGAAATAAATCCCGCACGAATCGAGCGAGTCCACCGCCATCGCGTCGCGCAGCACGTTCACGTAACAATCCTTCTGCGGCAGACCGTTCATCAGCTCTTCCCATTCATTGCCGCCGCTCCGGCTGCGGTAGACGCGCAGCTTCCCGTCGAGCGGAAAATGTTCCGAGTCGCTCTTGATCGGGACGACGTAAATCGTGTCGGGCTCGTGCGCGTGAATGTCGATCGGGAACCCGAAATCGGTCGGCAAATTGCCGCTCACTTCGCGCCACGAATCGCCGGCATCGTCGCTCCGCATGATGTCCCAATGCTTTTGCATGAACAAAACATTCGGCCGCGCCGGGTGCATCGCGATGTGATGAACGCAATGGCCGACCTCCGCGTTCGGATCGGGAATGTATTGCGAACGCAAACCGCGGTTGATCGGCTTCCAGCTCTTGCCGCCATCATCGGTCCGAAACGCGCCGGCCGCGGAAATCGCGATAAAAATTCGCTGCGGATTTTTCGGGTCGAGGAGAACAGTGTGAAGACACATTCCTCCGGCGCCCGGCTGCCAGCGCGGCCCGCTCTCATGTCCCCGCAACGCCGGCAGCTCTTTCCAATTCTGCCCGCCATCCCTCGATTCAAACAAAGCCGCGTCTTCCACGCCGGCATAAACATGATTCGGATCGGTCAACGACGGCTCGAGATGCCAGACGCGTTTGAATTCCCACGGATGCTGGGTGCCGTCGTACCACATATGGGTCGTGAGCGGCTTTCCGGTTTCCGGTGAAACATCGTAGGCGAATTTGTTGCTCTCGCCTTTCGGCATTCCGTCCGGCCCCGTCGTCGGCTCGCCCGGCGCCAATCCGGGTTGGAACCACGTCTTCCCGCCGTCATCCGATCGCTGAATGATTTGCCCGAACCATCCGCTCGTCTGCGACGCATAAATCCGGTTCGGATCCGCCAGCGATCCCTTGAGGTGATACATCTCCCACCCCGCAAAATGCGGCCCGTCGACTTTCCAGTCCTCGCGTTTCCCATCCGAAGTCAGAACAAACGCACCCTTCCGCGTGCCCACCAAAACTCGTACTCCGCTCATAATGAATTTCTAACCGCGGATCACGCCGATGAAAACGGATTTCTTCCCCAGCCGCTCTCCCATCATTCCGCTCTTTTTCTTCGTTGCTCTGCCAGCCATTTGTAGACGTCTGATCGATTGTAAACATCCAGAATATAGTGGTCGCGATCGGGTAACAGGGTGAATTCTGAATGACCGCCTGCCTTCGCGATGGCCTGCACCAATTCCTGCACTTCCTTCGCCGGCGTGAACTGGTCGTTCGCTCCGTGAAAAATCCAGAGTGGAACGGCACTGAGTTTCTCCGCCCACGCGGAGATGGGCGACACTGGACTCAATGCCAGCACCGCGGCAAAACGCCCCGGCATTTTGTAGGCGGCGTAAAGCGCGCCTCGCCCACCCACGCTGTGTCCAGTGACGTACACGCGATCGGCGTCGACTCGGTAGTGCTGCATGACTTCGTCGAGCACAACTGCGAGCGCATCGACGTCAGTCCAGATTTCCCCCGGGGGACATTGCGGTGAGACCACGATGAAGGGGAATTCCGGATCGGCGTCGGCTTTTTCCGCGAGGCCCCAGTGCTTCATCTGGTCGATGTCGTCGCCACGAAGCGAGCCGCCGTGGAGATAGAGAATGAGCGGATACCGATCGGATTTGGTCGCATAACCCCCGGGTAGAGACACCAGGTATTGAATCCGGGAGTGATGCGACACGATCTTTTCCAGGGTGTGCTTCTCGAGCCGACCAGGTGAGGGACTCGATTTGTCTTCTATTGTTTGCGCGCAAACCAAGACGGCTGCTACCACTACAAACAGCAGAGAAGCGAACAGCTTGCGCCGCATCACTTGGCGATGCAGACGTTCTTGGGCTCAGTGAAAAAACGGAGCGCTTCCTCGCCGCCTTCGCGGCCGACGCCGCTCTGCTTCATGCCGCCGAAGGGAACGCGAAGGTCGCGGACGAGCCAGCAATTTACCCAGACGGTGCCGGTCTGGATTTTTTCGGCGACGCGATGAGCTCGGTTGAGGTTCTGCGTCCACACGCTCGAAGCCAGGCCGTAATCGCAGTCGTTCGCATAGCCAATTACTTCGTCTTCGCTGTCGAATGGCGTGATCGTCACGACGGGCCCGAAAATTTCTTCGCGGTTTGTTCGGCAGGCGACAGGAAGATCGGTCAGGACAGTGGGCGGGAAGAAGTAGCCATCACGGCAGCGCTCGTTGATTGCATCGGGCACTTTCCCGCCAAGCGCGACCTTGCCGCCTTCCTGCTGCGCGAGGTCGACGTAGAACTTTACTTTTTCCAATTGCGTCTTGCTCACGATGGCGCCCTGCTCGGTCTTTTCATCGAGCGGATCGCCCTGCTTCAACTGCGATGCTTTTTCGATGAAACGATCCACGAAATTCTTGTAAGCCGAGCGCTCGACGAATACGCGCGAGCCGCACAGACAAACCTGGCCCTGGTTCGCGAACGATGAGCGCACGCTGCCGGCGATCGCGGCGTCCAGATCGGCGTCGGCGAAAATGATGTTCGGATTTTTGCCGCCGAGCTCGAGCGAAACTTTCTTGAACAGCGGCGCGGCGGTTTCGGCAACTCTGCGTCCGGTCACGGTGCCGCCGGTGAAGGAGATGGTGCCGATCTTCGGATGGGCGGTGATGGCAGCGCCCACTTTCGGGCCGGTGCCGTGAACAATGTTCAGCACTCCGTTGGGCAAACCAGCGTCCGCGCAAATCTCGCAAAGCAGAAACGCCGTCATCGGCGTGAGCTCACTCGGTTTCGCAATGGCGGTATTACCGACAGCGATGGCCGGCGCAATTTTCCAGCTCAATAAATAGAGCGGCAAATTCCAGGGCGAAATCAAACCCGCGATGCCGCGCGGCTGGCGCAAAGTGTAGTTGAACGCCACTCCGTCAGTGACGTGCGCTTCATTTTCCGTATGCAGGATCGCGGTCGCGAAGAATCGAAAATTGCTGGCGGCTCGTGGAATGTCGAGCGAACGCGCGAGCGACAGCGGCTTGCCGGTATCGATTGATTCTGCGCGCGACAGCTTTTCCAAATCGCGCTCGATCAGGTCGGCAATGCGCAGCAGCACGAGAGACCGATCCGCTGCCGGCGTGCGCGACCAGTTCGGAAACGCCTTCTCCGCCGCGGCCATGGCAAGCTCGACATCGCGCGCGTCGCTGTCGGCCACTTGCGAATACGGCTTTCCCGTCGCCGGTTCGATGTTCTCCAAATATTTTCCACCGGCCGGTTCAACGAATTGGCCGTCGATGAAATTGCGGATCTTCTCCAGTTCGATGGCCACGGGAAGAGATTAGACACCGAACCCGCCTTCGCAAGGCTATGGCTCGGTATGCCGACTAACCCAGTTGAACGAGATCCTAGTGACTCCGCGGCAACGACGAGCCAACGCGTTCCCGCGCTACTTCTCCTTGTCGCACTGAAAACAAAATGTCGTATGCAGGATTGTGCCCCGGCTTCCGGTCACCCAGCCGGACGATGGGCTGGTGAAATAGACGGAGGCGTAATCCTCAGTGAAAATCTTTGTTTGCCGGACCCAGTGCGCTCCGCCATCGGTGGTCTGGAGCATGGTCCCGAGATACCCAACCGCCCATCCCGTATATCTTCCCGAGAAATGAACTGAGTTTAACGTCTGAACACCCCCATAGACCTGATACGTCCAAGTCCCTCCACCATCGGTCGTATTCAGGATTATGCCGCCTGCGCTACCTCCCGCGGCCCACCCAATCTTCTCGTCTATGAAAAAGACGGAGTTTAAAGGAGCCGCGGCGGTAAACTGAAGTTTCCAGTTCGCTCCACCGTCGGTCGTCGTCAGGATATGGCCACAGTTTTGTCCGCAATATCCGACAACCCATCCCGTGTTTCGATCCGGTGCAAAATGGATTGACGCAAAGAAATCACTGACGCCGCTGTCTTGAGGCCTCCAGGTGGTCCCACCATCGGTCGTGTTCAGAATGGTACCATGGTCCCCTGCGGCCCAGCCGATGACAGAAGGAACATCGGAACCGTTGGAAGGTGGCGTCCTAAACTGAATTGAGGCCAGGGCATTGCTCGTTCCGCTGCTTTGAGGCCTCCAGTTTGCCCCGCCATCCATCGAGTTCCAAATGGCGCCATTAGCTCCCGCTACCCAGCCCCGAGATTCGTCGACAAAACTGAGTGATAGGAAAGAAGGACCAAACAATTGAGGAGTCCACATTGCGCCCCCATCGGTCGTACTGAGCACGATGCCGTCGAAGCCCTCTCCTCCAACAGCAAAGCCCACGTCGTTGTTGAGCATTTGAAGTTCCCCGATGCCTCCTCGGATTCCGGGCGATTGCGATACCCAGTTTTCCCCGCCATCAGTCGTCGCCAGCATCTTCCCGTTGGATCCAACCGCCCAACCCGTACTCTTGTCGAAGAAAGAAACCGAAAAGAGAGAGATAAAGCCGCCGTTCCCGAAGGTTTGAGCTGTCCAATCATCTCCTCCGTTTCTTGTCCTTAGAATCAGCGGAGTAAACTGAGTGCCTCCTACCGCCCAGCCGTTCTGTTTGTCGGTGAACGTGACCGAACGTAGCGGACTGGTCGTTCCGCTTCGCTGAGCAACCCAGTGTTCACCACCATCGGTTGTTTTGATGATCGTGCTAGGGGAGGCGCCCGAAGCATCAAATCCCACGGCCCAACCGGTCTCCTTATCGATAAAATGAACGGAACCTAAATTGGTACTCGTCCCGCTCGCTTGGGGCTCCCACTTATCCCCGCCGTCTGTTGTCTTCAGGATTGTGCCACCCCCGCCAACCGCCCACCCGGTCTCTTTGTCTATGAAATAGATGGAGCTCAAAGAGGGACCCGGTCCAAATTGAGTCTCCCAGTGTGCCCCGCCATCTATTGTCTTTAGAATTGTGCTGTTTCCATGCCCATTGTCCACCGCCCAGCCAGTATTGCTGTCCACGAATTTGACGGAAAGAATTGAAGCAGGTCCGGTCCGTTGAGACGTCCAGTGGTTTCCCCCATCTGTCGTCCTCAGAATTACGTCACCAGCTCCCTGACTCGATCCCCCAATCCAGCCGGTTTCCTCGTCGATGAAATCGACCGAATTGAAAAAGGGCTCCTGCTGACCCCCAACGCTCATTCCGAGTCGCTGAAAACTCCAGGTGGCGCCGCCGTCGCTGGTTCTAACGACCTCGCCAAATCCGCCGACAGCCCAGCCGTTTTTCTGGTCTACGAAATCGACTCCACGCAAATTGTTCCCGGTAGGCGAAGGGTTTTGCCAGATCCATGGCGCCTGTGCCTCGCTTGTCTTGGAAAATCCGCCCAGGCCCAACACCAGGAGCAGGACGAAACTAAGCCAAGCCAACAGACGCAGATTAAGGAATGCGGATTGCGACGAGGTTCTCGTTTTCATAGGGGCAGCCGCGGTTTGCGGGGTTCAAGGTGTACGTTCGGGGTGGATCCCGTTCTATTAGATCGGGCCCGACTGCGTCAAGCCGTTTCGCGTCCAGAAGCAGGCCCCCTCCGAGCTACTCCACCAGCTCGGCGAGAATGGCTTTCGCCGCCGTCGCGCTGGCGCCGCTTTCGCCCAGGCTCGCGATGACCGCGTCGAATTCGGAAATCATTCGGGCGCGTTTCGCAGGATCGTCGACCAACTGCAATACCGAAGCCGCGATCGGTCCCGGCTGCGCTTCGTACTGGAGAAACTCGGGAACGATCTCGCGTCCGGCGAGGACATTCGGCATTCCTAGAAAAGGAGTGCGGATGAGAACACGCGCCGCGAAATACGTCGGCCACGACACCCGATACACGAGAACGAAAGGTAAACGGAAATAAGCAGCTTCAAGAGTGGCGGTGCCGGAGGCGACCATTCCTGCAAACGCGCGTTGCATCGTGCCGGAGCTGTCGCCGGTCACCACGGTCACCCGATTACGCAAAGAAAAGCCGCGCAGGAAATTTTCGATTTCCGCCGCGAGCGCATCCGAGGCGGCCGCAATTTCAAATCGAGTTGACGGACGCCGGGCGATAATTTCCCCGGCCGCTTCCAACAAAATCGGCAGGATTTTTTTTACTTCGCGCGTTCGGCTGCCGGGAAAAAGACCGATGAGATTCGGGTCGCGCGCTTCGCCGGTGCGGCGCTGCGCGAGATTCTCCAGCATCGGATGTCCGACGAAGATCGTGCGCAAACCCGATGCATTGTAGAGCTCCGCTTCGAAGGGAAAAATGCAGAGCATGAGGTCGAGGTAACGCGCCATCTGGACGATCCGGCCGCGGTTCCAAGCCCAAACCTGCGGGCTAATGTAATAAATGATTTTCAAGTGCGGCGCGCGCGACCGCAGGGTGCGAGCGATGCGCAAATTGAATCCGGGATAATCAATCAGGACGACTGCATCGGGCTCCGTCGTCGCGATTTCTTCGAGCGTCTCCGCGAATTGCTTCCGGAAATAGCCGTAATGTTTGACAACTTCCCAGAGGCCCACGACAGCGGCGGCATCGATCCAATTCACGAACGCATCGCCAGCGATCGACTTCATGCGCGGTCCGCCGCGTCCATGGAAGTCGCAGTCCGGCGCGAGATCGCGCAACGACCGCATCAAGGCGGCGCCGTGTTCGTCTCCACTCGCTTCGCCCGCGACGAAATAAATTCGCTTAGTCACTTGAAGCCGAATTGATGCGCCGGGTGATGTCGACGGCGAGCTCGAGCGCGGCCGCGGCCTGGAACCCCGAAACTTTTGGGGTGCGACCAGTCGCGGCGCATTCGATGAAAGCGGCCAGCTCGCGTTTCAACGGTTCTTCGCGCTCGATCTCGACCTCGTCGCGTTTCAAACCTTCCGCCGTTCGGCGATACATTTCGCCGCTCTGGTTTTGGTAGTCGAGGGAGAGATAAACGTCCTCCTGGAAAACGCGAATCTTGCGCATTTGCTCGGGACTGATCCGACTCGACGTGATGTTCGCCACGCAGCCGTTCTCGAAGCGGATGCGGGCGTTCGCGATGTCTTCGCCGCGACTCAGAACAGGCACTCCGACGGCGTCGACGGTCTGGATCGGAGACCGCACGAGGTGCAAAATGATTTCCAAATCGTGGATCATCAGATCGAGAACGACGCCGATATCGGTGCTGCGATTTGGATAAGGGGAGAGCCGGTGCGCTTCGATGAAACGCGGATTGGTCAGGCGTTTTTCGAGCGCGCTCAAGACGGGGTTGAAGCGCTCGACGTGGCCCACCTGCAAAACGAGCGCGCGCGCCGCGGCCAGCTCCGCCAGTTCGCTCGCGCGCGCGGTGTCGTCCGCGATCGGTTTCTCGACGAGCAAATGTTTGTCGCGCAGGAGCAGAGCACGCGCGATCTCGAAGTGCGTGCTCGTCGGCGTGGCAATCGAGGCGGCGTCGATCATCTCCGCGAATTCATCCAGCGAAGTGACCGCCTTGACGCCAAACTCCGCGGCGCGTTGTTGCGCGACCGCGCGGTCCGTATCGTAGATCGCGGTAAACTGCGCGGGCGCAATCTCCGCATACAAGCGCGCATGATTTTTTCCGATGTGGCCGACGCCGACCACGCCCACGCGCGGCGCCTTCACGTTTCGATTTCCAGAAACCATTGGTAGGTCCGGGTGATGCCTTCGCGCAGTCCGATCCTGTGCCGCCAGCCGAGCGCGTGGATTTTCGAAACGTCGAGGAGTTTGCGCGGCGTGCCATCGGGCTTGGTCGTGTCCCAGGCGAGCTCGCCCTGAAAACCGACGATGTCGCAAATCAACTCGGCCAGCTCCCGGATCGAGATGTCTTCGCCGCAACCGACGTTGATGATCTCGGGGCTGTCGTATTTCTCGAGCAGGAAAACGCAGGCCGCAGCGAGATCGTCCACGTGGAGGAATTCTCGGCGCGGATTTCCTGAACCCCAGACAACCAGCTCGCGTTGCCGCTCCTCTTTTGCAATGTGCGCTTTTTTGAGGAGCGCGGGAAGAACATGGGAAGAAACCAGATCAAAGTTGTCGTTAGGCCCGTAAAGATTCGTCGGCATGGCTGAAATAAAATTCGCGCCGTATTCGCGGTCGTAAGCCTGGCAAAGTTTGATGCCGGCAATTTTGGCGATGGCGTAGGCTTCGTTCGTCGGCTCGAGCGGCCCGCTCAGCAACGCGCTTTCCGGAATCGGTTGGGGCGCATGCTTGGGATAAATGCAGGAGCTACCGAGGAACAACAACTTGCGAACGCCATTCTCGTAGGCGGCGCGAATCACGTTGTTCTGCAATTGCAAATTTTCGCCAAGAAATTCGACGGGCAGATCGTTGTTCGCCTTGATCCCGCCCACCTTCGCGGCCGCGAGCACCACGAACTCCGGTTTTTCGGCGGCGAAAAAAAGATCGACGGCCTCGGTGTCGCGGAGATCCAGGGTCGCGCGGTCTCGGGTCACGAGATTGGCAAAACCCTCCTGCTCGAGCTTTCGAACGAGCGCGCTGCCGACGAGCCCACGATGGCCCGCGATAAAAATTTTGTCCGATTTGTCCACGGGCCGCGAGAGAGTGTTGTTTAGCATTTTCTTTTTTCGAGCAATGCGCAATCCTCAGTTCGTGCGAAAAAACGGAGCGCGGCTCGGAGTCCAAAAAACCTACAAACTTCTAATCGGCGGGAAGTTCGTCCGGAGCGAGAGCGGCCGGGTGTCGCCCGCGGCGGGAAGCAACGGGAAAGCGGTGGCGAATTACAGCCGCGCTTCGCGGAAAGATTTTCGAGACGCGGTGGTGGCGGCGCGCGCGGCGTTCGCCGGCTGGTCGAAACAAAGCGCGTATCTCCGCAGCCAGATTTTGTATCGCGCCGCGGAAATACTGGAGATGCGCGAAGGGGAGCTGCGCAATGAAATCGCGCGCGGTCCCGGTGGCGAGCAGGCCCGCAACGAAGTGGCGCGGGCGATCGACCGTCTCGTTTATTACGCGGGCTGGACGGACAAATTCAGTTCGGTGTTCGGAGCGGTGAATCCCGTGGCCAGCTCGCATTTCAATTTCACGACACCGGAACCGACAGGTGTGGTCGTGGTCGTCTGCCCGGATGAATCACCGTTGCTCGCGATGGTCTCGCTGGTCGCGCCGGTAATTTTGTCGGGAAACACGGCCGTGGTGCTGGCCTCAGCGAAGAGTCCCCTGCCCGCGCTGACGTTTTCGGAAATCATCGCCACGAGCGATTTGCCGGGCGGCGTGGTGAACATGCTGGCCGGCGATCGCGCGGAGCTGGCGCCGCATTTCGCGAGTCACATGGACGTGAATGCGATCGTAGACGGATCGGGTGACGAGGAGATCGGACGCGCGCTGCAACGCGGTGGAGCGTTGAACGTGAAGCGTTATTTCCGGCGCGATCTGGCCCCGGCGGCCTGGGTAGAGTCCGACGCGGAAAATCCGTATTGGATTCTCGACACCATCGAGATGAAGACCGCGTGGCATCCCATCGGACTGTAGCGGCACGTGCGCGCACTGGTCCTGGTCCTCGATAGCGTCGGCATCGGCGGCGCGCCGGACGCAGCGAAGTACGGCGACGAAGGGGCAAACACGCTGGGACATATTCTGGAGCGGACGCCGGATTTGCGATTGCCGAATCTGGACTCGTTAGGCCTGAGAAAACTTGTAGCCGGAATCGGTGATCCTGGCCCAATGAAAGCCAGCTACGGCAAGATGCAGGAGCGCTCTGCCGGGAAGGACACCACCACCGGCCATTGGGAAATCGCCGGCATTATTCTCGAGGAACCGTTCGCGACCTTCGAGCGCTTCCCCGATGAGTTGGTCCACGCGATCGAGCGCAATGCCGGCGTGCAGTTTATCGGCAATTACGCGCAGAGCGGCACCACGATCCTCGCCGAACTCGGCGCGGAACATATCCGGACCGGCAAACCAATTCTCTACACTTCGGCCGATTCCGTTCTACAAATTGCGGCGCACGAGCAGGTGGTTCGAATCGATCGCCTCTACGACATTTGCACTGTCGCGCGGCAACACGCCGATCGCTTTCGCATCGGGCGCGTGATCGCACGGCCGTTCACGGGCGCGGAAGGCAATTTTTCGCGCACCGCGCGCAGACACGATTTTTCCATGGAGCCGCCGCGCACCATTCTCAACGCGATCAGCGAAAGCGGTCGCGCCGTGATCGGCGTCGGCAAGATCAGCGACATTTTCGCAGGGCAAGGCATCACCGAGTCATTCCCGATCGACGGTAACGCGGAGGGCATGGAACGGATTGCCGAGAATTGGGAACGGCTCGCGGATGGACTCATTTTCGCGAACCTCGTCGACTTCGACATGCTTTACGGGCATCGCCGTGACGTCGCCGGTTACACGCGAACGCTGGCGCAATTCGACGAATGGCTTGGCCGATTCCTCGAGCGAATCGCGCCGCCGGACCTCGTCATCATCACGGCGGATCATGGGAACGATCCGACGTATCGCGGGACCGATCACACCCGCGAGCAGGTGCCGCTTTTTGTTTTGCACAAAGAAAAGGCCGCGCCGCTCGGCGTCCGCGAGACCTACGCGGACGTGGCGGCTACTCTGGCGGAGTTTTTCGAGTTGCACGCGTCCTGGCCGGCCGGCGCATCGTTTCTCGACGAAACAGACGCCGAACAGGGTAAATTGAGGGCATCGAATTAGCTGTGAAATCCATCATGCACGTCCCCAGCCTTATCGAGAAAAAACGCGACGGAAAAGAGCTGACCAAGGAGGAAATCGAGTTCCTCATCCAGGGATTCACCTCGGGTCAGATCGCCGATTACCAGATGAGCGCCTGGGCCATGGCGGTGTTTTTCTCGGGAATGACCGCGGTCGAAACGCAGCATCTCACGACCGCAATGATGGAAAGCGGGAGCGTCCTCGAATATCCGAAAACCTCGCCTCCGAAAGTCGACAAACATTCGACGGGCGGGATCGGCGACAAAACTTCGCTCGTGCTCGCTCCGTTGCTGGCGTGCGATGACAACTGGGTGCCGATGATTTCCGGCCGCGGCCTCGGCATCACCGGCGGCACGCTCGACAAACTCGAAAGCATTCCGGGATTCAATATTCACATCGACGAACGGCGCGCGCTGGCCCAGCTGAAGAGCATCGGCGTTTTCATGATCGGGCAGACCGCGGACATTTGTCCCGCGGACAAGAAGCTCTACGCGTTGCGCGATGTCACCGGCACGGTGCCGTCGCAGCCGTTGATCGTGGCGAGCATCATGAGCAAAAAACTCGCGGAGAATCTCGACCGGCTGGTGCTCGACGTGAAGTTCGGCACCGGCGCGTTCATGAAGACGCGGAAAGAAGCGGAGCAGCTCGCCGATGCCATGACAAAGGTGGGCAAACTGATGGGGGTGAAGGTCGCGCATCTTCTCAGTCCCATGGATGAACCGCTGGGCCGCACCGTCGGCAACGCGCTCGAAGTCGCGGAATGCGTGGAAGTGTTGCAGGGCGGCGGACCGAAAGACGTCATTAAACTGGTGCTCGATCTGGCGGAACAAGTTTCAACCGCGAAACGTTCGCAACTGGCCGAGTGGTTGAAAGACGGCACCGCGTGGAAAAAATTTATTTCGCTGGTTTACGCGCAGGATGGCGATGCCTCATCGCTGGAGAAACTGGGCGAACTGCATCGCGCTCCGGTCATTAAACCGGTCGCCGCGAAAGCGGCCGGCAAAGTTAAGAAAATGGATGCCGAAACAATCGGCCGCGTCTCACTGCTCCTCGGCGGCGGACGCAAAACGGCTGATGACGCGATCGATTTCGCGGTGGGCGTTTCCGGGATCAAAAAGATCGGCGAGCGCGTCGAAAAAGACGAGCCCCTGCTCAGCCTTCACGCACGCAACGAGCAATCACTTCAGCTGGTGAAGCCGTTGATCGAAAAAGCTGTCGAAATAGGCTGTTAGTAACAGCTCCGATTGAAACAACCGCCCCCCGATCTACGGCCTTAACAGGCGGTCGACTACACTAACTCACGCGATCGAGCAGCTCAGAAACCGTGACAAGTTCATACGCATCCGAAAGCAGCGATTCGAAAGTCACACTCATTGCTTCAATCGACGCTCGGTGTATGTCGTGAAGCAGCACAATTGCACCCGGCCGCGCTTCTCGAAGAATCATAGCAGAGATTGCTTCAGAATTACGCGATTGCCAGTCTCGCGAATCGATGGTCCATAAAATCGTCTTGTATCCGAAAACATTGTTAAGCCATTCCCGCTGAGTTTGGGTGATGCGACCGTACGGAGGGCGGAACAGAGACGCCTTAATACCTCCGTGTTGAAATATGGCGTCGTCAGTCGCCTCAATCTCTGACCGCAACGTGTCGCAATCGAGAGTCGTCAAGTCTGGATGTGACCAAGAATGGTTACCTAATTCGTGCCCTTCGGAAGCTTGTCGTCGAATGATATCGGAATGCCGCTCGATACGTTGCCCGACCAAAAAAAATGTCAGCTTAATCGCTGTCGTTGCGGCGAGATCGAGTAGCTTCGGCGTGTTTCCGGAGTGCGGTCCGTCATCGAATGTGAATGCAATCAGCTTATTGCCACTACCGCCTTGACGACATTCCCTCATCGACGACATGATTACACGGTGTCAGCCTTGGTCACGATTGTCATTTCGTTCGTCTTGAGCGTCGTCATTGGAAACTGGCTAGTGCAACGATGGCAGCAACGCAACTGGCTGGCTCAGCACACTCTGCAGTCTGCCGAAAGAAATCTCGATGAACTGCAGAAAATCATAAGCCAAATATTAATGTTAGGCGATGCCAGATATTTTCGCACCCTGCGCGTAACTTGGCACCTCAATGAGCATGATCCGGAAGCCTTCCGTCGTTTAAAGGAAGAGTATAATCAGGCTGTCGTGAACTGGAATGATCATCTCAATTCACTTAAGGTACGCCTCCGACTATACGTCCATTATCAATATACGGATAAGTTAGCCGAAGATATTCAGGCGCGATTCAGAGAGATTAGCGCCAAGGTCGATCATGCGATTCGATGCCGAGAGAAAGGAGCTATCGCACAATCCACGCTCGTGCAAATCGAGGCGGATCTTAATAGGGTGAGTGGACACTTATTTAATCTTTCTCTATCGCTGCTTGAAATTCTTTTCAAAAACCAACGGGAGGCGTATCAAGGAAAACCGATCTTGTTTTGTAAAGATAATCTCGCCCTATTCCCTCGGTGGTATCTTTTTAAAGCGCTGTTCCAACCGCCCTTTCCAACGCAAGCCGTACCCAGCACGGCACTGAACCTTGTGCATCCATTTGTCGCTGGGCCGCAGGGGCCGGGGGTAGACTAGCATTGCGGCGATCTCTGCAAGCTGCTCGTCGTTAAGCATCGCCAAATTCTTGGCGAAGGCCTTTTTCGCAGCGTTTTCAATCCCATATATATGAGATCCAAAAAAGGCACACGCCAAATACGAGCGGAGTATTACGGTTTTCGAATACCTGAACTGAATAATCCTTGCTAAGAGGATTTCATATAGTTTTCGCCGAAGTGTCTTTTCCCGGAATCCAGTCGCAGTCCGTACAAATTGCATGTCAATCGTGCTCGCTCCACCGACGCGGCGACCCGTTAATAGTTTTGCCAGTTCGCGGCCCACAGCACGCCAGTCTACTCCGTTATGTTCAAAAAAACGGCGGTCTTCTAGAGCTAGGACTAACTTTTCTAATAAACTTAGCGGACCAACGCTTTCCGCCCAGTATAAGACTTTATTATCGATCGCGAACAAATCGATATGAACTCGCATCAATGTCCGCTTGATAGACGGCACCTGTTTCGGGCGAAGCCTCATCCGCTAGATATTTTGGACGCTTACAATCCGACGTTCGTTTTCGTTAGCCCTTTGATCAGGTCTACTTTGTGGCCGGTGCGTAGAACTGACCAATACCGCGCGGCGCCCCGTGAGGCATTGCCGGTTCCGCTTGCGACGATCCCGTCTCGCCGGAGGAGATGCGCGAAAATGCTTACACCCCACTCCAGATTTAACAACGGATCCTTCAACTGCTCTTCACTACTCGCATGCGGTGTGAGATGATAGTTATTTTCGTCTTGTGTGCTGAGTTGCAACAAACCGACGGAATTAACATTCAGCGGTGGCGGTTCACCAAAAACGTTTTTTGGATTCCAACCCGATTCGAACTTGGAAACCGCCACGAGCAGTTCAGCCCAAAATTTAAGTTTCATACCCGCGAGTGATAGAGTGTTGTACCCGGCAATAAAGGAGTTTGGGCCGCCAGCCTCCAAAGCCGGAAGGTTGTTATTCACGAGCGAAAGCAATTTTGACGACCACGGCTCTCGCGCGGCTGACGTATCCCAACTCAGTCCGGCGGGCAAAGAGACCGGTGGAGGAATCTTTCCAGTAGTGCGATAAATAACGATCCGCTGCGGACCAGCGAAATCTTCATAACCGATTAAGTCATTTCCGCGGCCGACTAAGAGCGCAGCTTCGTTCGCTTTTTCCTGGTCGTTCGCTCCAGCGACCGAGGCGACCTGAACAGGGTGAGTCCCGTCGTCATCGACGGGCGGAATATCGAAGAGGACGACATAGCCGGTCGCCGGCGGGTCTTTGACCTTGGCGCTGTAAACATGCGTGACCCAAGAGTTCGTAGGATACGTCGGATCAATCGGGTGGCGTTCCGCGTCCGACTCGACTCCGGCGAGGATGGCTTTGAGTTGTTCCAGCGTAAGCGGCGCGGGGACGAAAAAGTAGTTGCTGGTTTTGGGCAGGGCGGTTTCGGGCATGTTCTAGGTCTCCGGTAAGCTGATTTGACTATTATGGAGCAGGAGGAGTGGGCTCGGCGGGGCCCGGCGTTGGAGTGGCGGTCGTGGCGGGTCGGACGGGAATGAGGGCGCGCCAGATGTTTAGCTCCGCCTGGTTGGAGTGCTCGATCAGATAGAAGAGATACTGGCGCGGCGACAAATTATCCTGCGGGGAACGGTCGAACTGAGGTTGCAAATCCGCATGAGCACGGCCGGCCGCCAAGATCGCATCGGCGGCCGCATCCGTCAGTTTCCGAATGCGCCCGCGTAAGTTGTTAGCGCCGACCACGGTCCCCTCATCTCTCACGGGCGCCTTGTCTATGGTCACGGTGGTAGTCGAGATTGGACCTTCAAAACGGGTGCGGAGCAATTCAGGCGGCCGTGGCTCGGTATTGGCAGGCCGATTGTTAAACACGGGATCGCCAGGCGACGTCGGCTTGGCCCCATTGCGACTCATTTGCTCAGTCGCTTTTTGCATGTCTTCGACGGTGGGAAGATTTCCGGCCAGAGTTTTCTCGACCACGTGGATGCTGGCGGTGACTCGCTGCAAAAGCGTGACGCCATTTTGGGTTAAGACATCGGCGGAAGGTTGCTGATTCAAGGCAAGATACTCGATTTGGGCCTCTTCGATCAGGCGGATTGCATCCTGGTAGGTTTGGGCGCGCTCCTTGGCGCCGAAGATTCGTTGGAGTTCCGGAACCCCGGCGCTAGCAAGGCCGAGGACGGCCAGAGTGGACTTACTGTAATTGAAGGCGGCTCCGTAGGCAGCGGCGGCGGCCAGTCCAAGCTGGGCGGTCGTGGATATCTCACGCGTGATGCGAGCGCCCGTGTACTTCGCCCTCAAAAGCGCAGCAACACTGCTCGCGTAGTTCAACGCGAGGGCGTCGCTCAGTTTCAGGGCGCGCGCCGAATTATACTGCCCTGTGTGTGGATCAACTTGCTGACTGTAGTCGATAAAAGAGTACTGATCGCTGGCACACGACGCAAACGACACGCAAAGCAGTACCGCGATCGCCGTCCTGATACGCCGGCCTTCTTGTGGTAATCCACTAGGCTCCACGCCGTCGGCTTGCGCTGCTGTTCTGCGGTATAGATCAATCGGTTTTGGCATAATGGGTTTGCGAGGGCTGGTATATACGTCGACGAACTTGAATGGATGACGCGAAATTGGGATGGCTGTCACGGCGTTCATCCCGCCACCGGCGGCGCGACCGTAGCCGGCGCTGAGGGTTCTGCTCCTTGGGGATCTTCTCCGGGCGGTGTCTGGCCGCCTTTTTTTTCATTCGTGATGTTCTCCGCCACCTTCGAGCGCAAACTCGAGAGACTCTTGAGAGCATTGAACCAAAACGGCGCGCCTAGGCTAAGCAACCCGGCTGAGAAAATCATTCCCCAAAGATGCTGCAAGAAACCAACGCACCAGGTCTTTCCCCATCGGCCTTTCCCATCGGGCGGGAAAAGCGCGAAACCTGTCTGATCGACGTCGAGTTTTACCTCACTGAATTGTTTCGCGGATTCCTTTAGGCTCTCCTTCGCGGCCGCATCGATCGCCTTGTCGAGGGCGGAGAGGAGATCATCGATTTCTTGGACCTGCGCCGCTTGTAACTTTTTTTGAATCTTATCGCGCAACGAACCACGCGTGTCGGTGGCAGCGGCGTTCTCACCGTCCACCGCCTTTTTCGCGTTCTCGTCGGTAAGATTATTACGCCACGTTTGCAGGCCTTGCTGGAGCACGCTCAGACTGTCGCCGAGAATTTTCTCCGCCTGTTTCGTCACGATCCCAGACTGCGCGACGAGGGCATCGCGCACGGCCCGATTACTGGAAACGAGCTTGAAAATTTCGACGGTGTCGAGTTGCAGCCAGAAAGCAAAAACGATCGCGAACCCGATCGTAAACCAGCGGGTGTGGGAGGTGAACCATTGCTGCGCTCGCTCCTGGCTGACTTCGAACCAATACTGAAACTTTTTGTAGGCTGCTTCGACCGCTTGGTTGACCAAGGCGGCGCGGTTGACGGCAGCAGTCTCGAAGGCTTCGAGTCGGTTCGTCAGTTCCGCAATGGCTGCCTTGACAGATTCCTGCTGATCGGGCGGCAGCTTTTCGATTGTTACGGCGGCGTTGTCTTTCAGCTGCTGTACCGTGCTCGCCAATTTTTGCGTTTGGCTGGTAGCGACCTGGATCTGCGCCTGGGCGTCGTCCAGCAATCCTTCGGGAACCCCCAAAGCTTGCAACATCTTCCGCGCATTATCGCGCAACGCGGGAATATCGCGGCGCCCCGTCGCGAGTCGATAAAGCGCGTCAAAGACTTCGTCCGGTCGCACGGCGGTCGCCTTGCGTTCAAAAAACCTGAACGCGCCGCTATCGGAAAGTAAGCGGCCGCTGAGAACGTTATTGGCAAAGCTCTTGGCTTGGCCCTCGAAGCCGGGCAAGATCGTATTGAAGGTATGGGCCAATCCTTTGGCGAGATTGAGCCCGCGCAAATTCAACGCGGCGGCCAGGATTTGGACCGCGATCGTTATCAGCATGCTGACCACGAGCATGATTAGAACGAAGGCGATCAGGGTATCGAGAGAGTCAAGCATGGGATGCGATGGGTTGGAATCGGAGGAATGAAGGATCCGAGGATAGCATACCTAGAGGAGCCGGTTGGCTGAGATTAGGCGAAGGGTAACTGTCCGAACAAGACAAATTCGCGTCTTGAACCGCGCTTGCTTTCCGCCACTGCTTCGACGCGCCAGGCTGCGGCTATGCAATCCCCGACCTCCCACTCATCAGCCCTCGGAGCCTTGAGATTTTCCTTTTCCTCGGCGCGTTCGCTCCGATGATGGCGGCGGAACCACCGTAGATGCCGTCAGCGAGACGAATTCAAAAGAACTCCTCCAGGTGAGGCGTGGTGTCGTCGCTATGTTCTGCCAGACGATACGATTGCGAAGTGACGCATGCATAACCGCGGCCTCCTCTCTGCCTTTCAATTGTAACTACGACATCATGGCTCTCCGTGCCAAGGGCTGGCGAACCGGTTCCAACCTCTGAGGTAAGCCTGCACTTGAGCTGCGCCACTTGCCCCAGCGCTTCGAAACGCTTTACGTCGACGACCCGCCAACTGCTGGCGGATATCCGCTGCATGACAAATAGCACGCCGACCACCGCGCGCGTGCTCTCGAGCGGGGGACTGGCCGTGCCAAAAACCAGCGCCAGCTCGTCCCCTTGCCATACCGTTATCGCTGTCTCTACCTTGTCAGGAAAGATGATACGGCCGAGTTTCGTGTAGTCCGGCGAATCGGAATCGATAAGAGCAAAGAATGTCGCGAAATAATCCTGGGCTTTCTTGGGACGGAATTCAGCCATCTGGTGTTCGAATTCCGATGGTGATGCCCACGTTGGGTCTTGGAGGGGCGGGTTAGCTAATGACGTGCAGGCTTGAACCGTCAGAAAAATAGCGACGCCCAGGCGTTGCATGTTTTTTAGCTCCTCGATTTAGCTCCCAGCAACTGAATGACGTGCTTCAAGGGCGCGCCCCAAACATCACATGCCCTCTTGAGGTCGGGCCCCCTTCTCCGATGTACACGTCGATCTGCTTATCGAATCTCGGAAGCCTCCCATTGTCACGTTTGATTTTTTCTCCTTCAATCCCATCGATCCGCACGCGGGCGCCGCACCGCAGCGTCTTGTGGCGCGACGCAATCGTGTCGGTTGTGCCAATGATATTATGGTCCGGAGGGCAACTTCCGGTCTTCTCCGGGTCTGGGTTGGCTATGTAGAACCTTCGTTTGTAAGGGGTCCCTCCTTTTTGACCGTGACTTTCGCGAAATCTGACGACATTCCCGTTACTTAGGCCGAGGCGTTCGAGGCGGCGCGCACGAAGCATCTCGCGCTCGGCGTCAGCGGTGTGTTGGCGGGCGGAATGATCATGATCAGGTCTCCGGTTAAGGCTATGGCGGCGATTTTCCCTGCGGAAAAAAGTCCGGTCACGGCTGGGTTGGCGGTCTTGGGCGGCGGGAAAACTGCGAAAATGGCGTCGAAGTCCAGTTCGCCTTCGGCAAAATTGCCGTTCACCGGTCCGAGGCCGATTTTCAGGAGCGGCAAAATGGCAGCCGGGCCGTGAACGCCTGTTTTCCGGCGCCGAAATCGCTCGCTAGGGCGCGTGCGGCGATTTTCGCGGCCGGCAAACTGCCGCTCACGGCGGGATCGGCGTTTTTCCCGGCGTGAAACTGGATTATTTCGCCGCATGGCGAGGATTACTGTGGCTAGATCCAAGGCGCGCATCATCGGTCCAGAAAGGGTCGCGCCCAGTCCGGCGCTTTTTCGGGTATTTCACTTCCCGGGCATTGGGCAAGCAAACGGCCGCCTGGGATTTGGAATTTCTGAATGGTAGAAGGCCCGTGTGGACCGCGACTGCGGACAACGACAGCCGAACCGTCTCCAAAGGCCCATTCATCAATGAAAGGCTCGTCGACACGGATTGTCGCAAAGACGTGTTGCTGTCGTGCAATCAGTAACGTGTTGTTCATGACGCCTTGGGTGCGGTTCCGTTCGGCGCCATGCGTCCACCCGACGAGACCGTCGGGAGAGACGCCGGGGAGCGCGCATCCCCCGCCCCTCGTCCAGAAGGCGGTGCTTCCGTCGGAATACCTAACGAGGACATCGCCAAAATGTTCCGGATCTGCCTCATGATCCTTGCTCCACATTATACGAGCAGCAACGGGACGGCGCAGTCCGTTGTCGCGGTGGTCTTCGGCCAACACATCTGCGACCAAAAGGACGCCAAGAGCGATTGCCCGAAGGAGAAAAGGACCGTGGCTCATAGCAGAATTCGGTTCTAGTAAAGGAGGTTAATGACCCACTTGTACTGCTCCCCCCACCGCTTGGCCTTGGCGAAGACTGCATCGCCGCCTTCTCCGATGTACACGTCTACCTGGCCATCCAGAAGCCCGCCGCCAGTATCCCGCCTGACTTTAATTCCGGGGACGTCTTGTATCATCACTTTCGCGCCACAACGCAACTTTCGCGACCTGGTCGCGATTGTATCGGTTGTACCGATGAGCTGATATGGCGGGCAAGACGCAGTGTTCTGGTCAGTGTCAGGATCACACAGGTAGTAGGGCTTCCCATCTTTGTTTCCAATCCATGGAGTGGCACCACGCTGCCTACGTGTGCCATGAAACTTGACCTCGTGGCCATTAATCAAGCCGAGGCCTTCATTATCTTGATCCACGGCGTTAAGGAAGTTGGCCGGGTAGTTCACATCCCTCAGATTCACCCAGCGCTCGCCGCGCAGTTCTCCGGTACCTCGGGCCAACATTTTCTGGGACGCAAACTCCTCGAGGATAGGCGTAAAGTAGTTAGTAATCTTCCACACGCCAAGAAACTCAAATGGTGGATCGAAGAACTTTGCTCCTGTTATCGCGTTACCGAGAACCGTCCACTCGGCTTCCACATGGGTAAAGTCTTTTCGGCCTGCGCGTTTGTGAACCGCTCAAGCCCAAAAGGAATTGTTATAAGCTCGCCTGAGTAATTGTCGTTGTAGATTTGTTCGCTTGCGCCTTGTAAGCCTTTTAGCCTCACTTTTAAGACACCTGGCCGTCCTGGGGGTTTGGCTTCGATTATAATATTGTTTTGCGTTACGTCCGCTTCCTGAATGAGGACTGCCGGGATAACCTCTGCGACAAGAGAAACCGTGTAACTAGCCTGCTCGTCGGGATCCGGGTCTGCATTGGGGTCATCGGTGTCGTTGTCGTCTTTATCGCCGGGCTTCATGTTGACGGTTACGGACGTCTCCCCTTCGAAGCTTCTATCACCGATCGAGAGGCTGCCCGATCCATCTTCAAATTCGTCGTCGGAAGTGGGGTCGCCTTCGCGCGCAGTGACCGAAATCGCATAAGGACCCGGGGTAAACAGTCCGTCGTAAAGAATGCGATCCCGCTCTTGACCTACCTGGGTTCCGACATTGACCGATGAACCTAGCGCGGAAACAGTAAACGACATTTTGCTGCCTCCGCTGCCGTCGACACCATCAACTTTGATAGTCAATCCAGCGTCCTGTTGTGACGCCTGCCTGAAAAGGTGTTTGCGTCCTCGTAGCCGACGAGGTGACTTCTTCGGTCGGCGATTACTGGTGCGCCTGGAATTGCTTTTGCGGAGCCGCCGAGTCCGTTTCGCCCGACTTTGCGTTCGCTTTGTTTTTCTTTCAACGGTTTTCTTTTTCATAGGTGTCGATGAATGCGTTTAACCGAGAAGTGCGAGGAGCTTGTTGCCGTCGGGGCTGCCCAGGCCGCTACATGGGTCCCAGCCGGGACCGGCGCTGTACTTTTTCAGATTGCCACTCATGTCGTTATTGCCCTGGGTAATGTCGCGGAACGACCCGGGGCTGCCGTAAAGCGCGGCATGGCAAAAGCCAGCCGGCTTTTTGTTCTTCTTAGCCCGGCTCTGGTTGAGAAGCGCAAAGAGACCGGCGTAAAGCGGCGCGACCGCGCTGGTGCCGCCGATGACCTGCTTCTTTCCGCCAACGACGACCTGGTAACCTGTTTCTGGGT
>Ga0307470_10000160_pt1 | contig 47093 bp, 52 predicted proteins | sample atmos_gasesAM3C__FD_204565 | JGI IMG/M metagenome (GOLD analysis project Ga0307470, IMG submission 204565) | Hardwood forest soil microbial communities from Morgan-Monroe State Forest, Indiana, United States - atmos_gasesAM3C_05 | ecosystem: Environmental > Terrestrial > Soil > Temperate forest... | reverse complement strand
AAGTGTCCGTGACAGGAGCGCTGGCGACCTCGCCGGCTGGCCCGGTGGCGTCTCGCCGCCGCGCGCAGTCGACGGGTCTCGCCGCCTGGATTACCAGCAAGTGTTTGGAGTCTTGCCAGATCGGCGGCGGGACGCCACCGAGCCAGCCGGCGAGACGCCAGCGCTCCTCTACACCGGCGCCGTGGCCACTCGCTTGATGTCGGCGATGCATGCATCGGCGTCGGCCTCGCCGATCTCCATGAGGCGTTCCATGTACTCAGGAACGAACATGAAGAGGCTCATGAAGTCGGCGTTCGAGGTCTCGCGCGTGCCGAGGCTGCGGGTCAGGAATCGGAATGAGCGCGGGAGCCGCGGTTCGTATTCGGCGGCGAGCTTGCCGATGTCCTGAGAAGGGCGGATGACGGCGAAGTCGACGGGCCGGTAGCCGCGGCGAAGCTCGGGTGGAAGGTCTGACAGAAACTCGTTGGAGCGCTGAAGGCGCAGCGTGTCCTCGTCCATGACATCGAGAAAGATGGCATCCATCAGTTGCCCGAGGATCTGGGCCGGCGGCGGGTATCCGGCGATCTGCGGCTCATCGGCCTCGGAATCCGATTTCGAGTAGTGCGTGGAGATGGCCAGCATGCGCGTTGCGCCGAGGTGTAATGCCGGCGAGAGCGGCGCGGAGAGCCGGATGCCGCCGTCGCCGTACCAATGCTTTCCCAGCCGGACGGCGGGGAAGACGATCGGCAGCGCAGCCGAGGCCATGATGTGGTCGACCGTGAGCGCTGCGCGCACGCCGCGCCGCAGCGGCCGCTTCCACGTCTCGATGTCACACCCGTCGGTCCAGGTCACAGTCTTTCCGGTGGTGTAGTCGAGCGCGGTCACCGCCACCGCTCTGGGATGACAGCGGACGATGTTCTCGGCGATTCCAACGATCTCGCCTTTCTCGTTCGAGGGAAGGATCCGCTCCAGAACGTGTCGAAGGGGCGTGGTATCGACCAGCCCCTGGACGTGCTGCGACACGCGCGTTCCGCCTGAGATGAGCTTCATGCCCCAGCGGAGGACGCTTCGTGCGAGCGAGCCGGAATCGATCCGGATCACGTCTTTCAGCTCCAGCGTTCTCCAGACCTCGGCCAATTCGTCGACGACTGCGGCGAGTGTCGCGCTTCGCGACGCGAGAAAAGCCGCGTTGATGGCCCCGGCCGAGACCCCGCAGATGACGTCGAAGCTGTCTTCCGGAAGATGGCGCGCCAGGCAGCGCAACACACCAACCTGATACGCCGCACGCGCACCCCCGCCGGTGAGGACGAGAGCGAATGAATCGTTCACGGTTTTGCCTTCCCGCTCGTGAGTGCGCGCCGGATCCCGGCCAGTGGCGCGCCATCATTGAATACGACGGTGCTCCCGTTTCTGCTGACCCCGAGCTGCTGCCAGAGCGCGCCGAGATCGGTCGTCCCCGGCTGGGCGCCCAGCCGTTCATGGAGCTCTTCGAGGATCGGCAGTCCGATGGCGGCATCGGCGCGTTGGAAGATCTTCTCCTCGGGCCATTTGCTCGACCCGATTCCGCCCTCGGCGGCGATGGCGCGCAGCGCGTCGTCGAGCGACTTGTGGTTCTCGGTCTTCTTTCGGATCTCGATGTCGGCGAGCAGCCAGAACAGCGCTCCGCCCCAGTAGGTGCGACCCCATGTCGGCGTCTTGTCGAGACCCCGATCGAATGCGCCGGGGAGGCCTTTCGGGAAACCGTCGATCATGCTGCCCCACACTTCCTCGGCACTGAGCGGCCCGGCCCGGGCGCGGGCCAGCGGTTCCATGTAGGTCGAGAGGCCCTCCCCCACCCAGTTGTGATCCGTGTCGGGGAAGCCGAGGTGAAACATCTCGTGGGTCATCACCCAGTCGGAGCGGAGGATGGATCGAGTAACCTCCGGTGCCACGCGCACCTTGATCAACCGCCCGTCGAAGGTAACGCCGCCGCCCACACCGCGGCCGAAACTCGACACCTGCACCTTGATGGTTACCTGCTTGACGGGATAGCGGTCGTAGACCGTCAGCACCGCATCCCCGGCATCGTGAACCCAATCTTCGACCAGCTTTCGAAAGGCGTCCGAAACCTTCTCCGAGAACTCGATGGTGATTGGCGTGTCTCCGGCTTTGACTAACGAGTCAGGAGTGTCTCCGGTGCTCGCGGCACACGTGAGCAGGAGAAGGGCAACAATGACGCAGAGCGATCGAGTGTGCATGAAGAGAATGGTATCGACGCAATTCTTGCGCCCGTGTTCACGCCTCCGCATCGCAAGCGATCCGGAAGCCGTAGTCAGCATATTGAAACTCCGGCGGAAGACTCGATCGCGCCGCGCAGCGGCTGATCTTGATCTGATGCCGCCAGGAGCCGCCGCGCGATGCGCGACGTGTCCCTTTCTCCGGACCGCGTGGGTTCCGCTCCGGCGAAACGGCGTAGAAGCCCGGCCCATACCAGTCGCTGCACCACTCGTGAACGTTCTCGCACATGTCGTAGAGACCATAGGCATTCGCTGCGCGCCGAGCGACAGGGTCGGGACCATGCGCGCAGCGCGTGTCGTCCGCCGCCGGTAACTCGTTTCCCCACGGATAGCGCATCCCTTCCGCTCCTCCCCTCGCCGCGCACTCCCACTCTGCCTCTGTCGGCAGACGAACATGCCGCCCGGTGATGCCGCTCAGCCACTCGCAGAACGCGACCGCGTCGAACCACGACACGGCCACGACGGGTTGCTGCGGATCGACGAACGGCGCCGGCGGAAGCGGATGGCCCGCGGCCTGCGCAAAGAATTCATAGTCGTCGTTGGTCACCTGTGTGCTGCCGATCTCGAAGGCATCGATCGAAACACGATGGACGGGACGCTCGTCGGGGCGTCCATCCTCCGATCCCATGAGGAAGGACTGCGAGGGGATGAGGATCATTCTCATGTACGGCTCAGCGTAACTCCGAGCTCTGCTGCGAAAGTCGGCACGGCGCTGGCAATTATTTATTTGACCAACTCGTGCGCGAGCGAAGTCAACGGAAAGGAGACCTGCAAATGCGCAAGAGAATTCTCACAATGGTTGCGCTGGGCATTTTCGCCTGTATGCCCTTGGCAGCGCAGCGAAACAAGAACGGCGGCGGCCCGCCGATGAACGTCCCCAGAGGGATGAGCACGATGTCGACCCAGATGGGCCCGATGGGCACAACGACGAGGACGCATACGGTGACGAACCCTGCCGGCTCCGTGACCAGGACCGTGACGAAATCCCCTACCGGAACGACGCGGACGATGGTGAACACGGAAGGCAACAAGACCCTGAGCCTGACTCACACCAAGCTGGCAGGATCGCGCGGCACCGTCACGCGCACGCTCACCCATATGCGCAGGACCATGAAGTCGAAGACCGCTCATCGAAAGATCCGGACGCGAACGCAAGTCAAGACGCGAACGAGAATGGGCATGTAGGTAGCGGAAGCGGAACAGGGGCGGCGGGCAAACCACCGTCCCTGTTCATCGTCATTCACGCCTATTCACCGTGCTGACGCGCAGCCTGAACCTGTGCACTCGAGCGCGACGAACAATTCCGAGGCGATGGTCCACGACGGCAGACCGGCGCTGTTGACCGTCTTTCTCCAGACCGCCAGGTAATCACCGCGCCAATCAGCGGGTCCGGTGGCTGTGGTGACATGTCCCGTCCAGGTGCCCCGCTCCGATGCCGCTGGATCGCTCCTGCTGATCTCGATCGACGTTGGTGTGCGGACGAAGACCAGGTCCGGCTGCGCTTTCCATCGCGCTTCGATCTCCTGCCGCATCGTGGCCCGTCCCTGAATCAGCTTTCCGCTGGCCGCGGTGACGTTGACGTCCTCCTTCAGGATCTGGGCAAAGGCGGCCGCGTCATGGTCCCTCAGCGCCTGATTGGAGGCGGCCCGCGAGTCGCGGATGATCATCTCATCCCTCGGCGTCGAGACCAGCGCGATCCGATCGCCGCGCGGGCTGATGGCGATTCGCGTAAGCCCCTGCAGCTCCGGATGGTAGAGCTTCGTGACCGGCCGCCAGACGTCAGGATGCTCGGGATTCCACTCGTAGATGGTTTGACCGGAGGTCATGAGCAACATTCCTCGGGAGGTCCAGACATGGCTTCCCGATGTGGTGAACGGAATCGCGGCCAGCGTCGTGACTTTGCGATCGTCGATGCTGAGCTGTCGCAAAACCAGCTTGCGTGGCGGCGCGCTCTTCGCCGCATCGCCTTCCGGAGCCGGGAACGGCTCCACAGCGACGAACGTCACCGCCCGCTTCCCGGGTATGCGGATCGGTGCCGTGGACGCACCGACCGCCATCGTATCGAGCGCCTTCGTCGTCGCGTCATATATCACGATGCGGCGCTGCTTGTCGTTCATGAAAAGCACCCAGGTCTTGTCGTCGAAGCGGGCGAAGTAGCCGGCATCCTTGGTCTCGGTCAGCGCGATGTCTTGTTTGGTACTTTCATGAAGCCAGACCTGTCCGTCGCGCAACAGCATGAGCGAGCCGTTCGCGGTCGGCGTTGGACTGAAACCGAGAGCGCCGGGGACCAAGGTCGACGTGCCGGTCACGAAGTCATAGATCTTTGCCTGCACTCCATGCCCTGTCTCATCCAGCACCGCGATCTGCGACGTGAACACGAGCCGGGACCCATCGGGAAAGAACGCCGGCTGGTTGTCGTACCCGGGATGGTTCGAGATGTTGACGAGCTTCGAGACCACGAACCGCCCGCCGGACATATCAAGTGACCCAGCCCATACCTCCGAGTCATTGATCTGTGCCGTGAGCGTTGCCGCTGATCCGAGGAACAGAAGGACGAGAGCAATTTGACGCATGGCGGGATCGTATCAAGGGATGATGGCAACGAGAGAAGCCGGCCGGTAATCACCACGTCTTAAGCGAAGACGACGAGGTCTTCTGTCGAAGACCTTGGGATGACTCGCCGTGTCGATGAGGTCTTCCCGGAAGACGTTGGGATGACAGCGGTATTTCGAAGAGATAACGCCGGGTGTTGCGAAGGTCTTACCGGAAGACGTCGTCAACACCGCCCGGTATTCACGACGTCTTCGGCGAAGAGGTGAAGATTGCCGCCAGTGATCCCGAGGTCTTCCGGCGAAGACGTTGACTCCGTCGCGGAAGACGTCGGTAGCACTCGCTGCTATCCCGAGGTCTTCGGGGAAGACGTGAGGAGTGGAAACTCCATTGCCGCCAATACGGTCACCGATCCCGAGGATTGGTCCTGCGCATCCGGGCGGTGACCGGGTGATTCGAAGGGTTCGAGCATCTCGATCCAGTAAACGCGCGTGTTTGCGCGGTACAGTGGGCGACGAGGAAGGCTAGATCGGAGTTTCAGCCTTCGGTTCCGAATAGCGCCGCGATCTCGCCCATACGATCAAAGTCATCAGGCACAGCGATCTTGCCCGCAAGGAACCCCAGCCGCCGATGCACCGAAGACGTATCCAGTGCCGTCACCTTCACCAGCGGTTTGCCCTCTTTGGTGATGACGAAGGCTTCCCCCTTGGCGGCCCGATCGACCAGCCGGGAGAGATGCTTCTTAGCTTCGTGTATGTCGACGGTGCGCATCGCGACTCATCATATGACCAAGTTGAGAGGACTGTCAGCCTCTTCGAAGTGGCAGTGAACAGCATCACGGACGTTCGCCTCGAGCGCCGTGAAATCGCCGGCTTCGGTAAAGATCGACTCGCCGAGTGCGCGCGCCGTGTAGCCCCCCTCAGGCGCTTCCTCAACCACGAAAAGGATTTCGTTCATCGGCGCTAACCTAGCGCTAACCTGCATTTCTCAACAATCTGCTTGAACCGCTTACCACTTCTTTTTCGTCGAGAGTCCTTCTCCCCCCGCGGTTTTTTGCGGGGGGAGAAGGTGCCGAAGGCGGATGAGGGGGGCGTATTACGCGACGTGAACGATCTTGCGCTACTGGCCAGCCGCTTGGCAGGCACGAGTCGCGCGCACGACTGACACACGCGTGAAACGCCCCCTCATCCGCCTGTCGGCACCTTCTCCCCCGCAAGAAACCGCGGGGGAGAAGGGCTCTCGACAGGGTACAGGGTGCCGACGATTCCAGTGAGAGTGTGAGAAATGCGGGCGAATCTTAGTCCTTGGGAACGAAGCGGACTCACAACACGAACGGCCCCGTACATCTCCTAGGAAATACTTATCGCTCATGAAGCTCTTGCCGGGACGCAGGAGGCGTCCAACGCAAATCGAGCCCTTTTCGCAGTCGAGCGAGGGCTCGCCGGCGGGCGCGCTCAAATGGATGGCGTTCGCGCACGAGCGACTCCAGGCGGTCCGTGACCAGCGCGCTCACCGAGCGGCCTTCCTCGGCAGCAATCACCTTCGCTTCGCGGAGAAGGTCCGCATCGAGCTTGAGCGTAACGTTCGTTTTCATAGCGACCCCTCAACTGTGCCTGATATTCAGAATGTCCCCATCCTTTACCACGTAGCTCTTCCCTTCCAGCCGCCAATGCCCGGCTTCCTTCGCTTTGGCGAATGATCCTCCGGCGGCGATGAAGTCGTCGTAGTGGACGACCTCGGCGCGAATGAAGCTCTTGATGAAGTCGGAGTGGATGACGCCGGCGGCTTCCTGCGCGGTCATGCCGACGCGGATGGTCCAGGCGCGGCATTCGTCCTCCCCTACCGTCAGGAACGATTGCAGGCCCAGCAGGGCGTAGGACTCGCGGATCAGCGTGGCCAGCGATGACTCGCCGATCCCGTACTCGGCCATGAAGACGCGGGCGTCGTCGCCGGAGAGCTCGGACATCTCCAGGTCGATCTTGCCGAAGAAGGCGGCCACGCGAGTCCCAAGCCCCGCCTTCGCCGCGGCCACGCGTCCGACCGCATCGTCCATGATCGGCTGCTGGGACTCGTCGAGCGAAAGCGCGATCAGCATCGGCTTGATCGAGAGAAGCTGGTAGGTCTTGAGGATCTGCAGCTCTTCCGGTGAGAGGACCTCATTCCGCAATGGTTTCTCCTCATGCAGGAGGGCCAGGCACTTTTCGAGCACCGGTAGCTCCTTCTTCAGAGGCTCGTCGTTCGGCCGCCCGATCTGTTTGTGGATCTTCTCGATGCGCGCCTCGAGCACGGCCATGTCGCTGAGGATGAACTCCGTCTCGAAGGTGGCCACGTCGCGCAGCGGGTCGATGCTGCCGTCCGGATGCGGCACGGCATCGCTGGCGAAGAGGCGCACCGCCTGGATCAGGGCGTCGTTGTTCTTCACCGCCGCCAGGAACGAGGTGGTGAACTGCGTGGTGCCGCTGGCCCCTTTCTTCAGCCCGGCCACATCGACGAACTCGATGGTGGCGTAGACGGTGCTCTTGGGTTTGAAGAGCGCGGAACACCGGTCCAGACGCTGGTCCGGAACCTTGGCGATGCCGAGGTGTGCATCTGTTTTTCCGATCGACGCCGGGTCGATGTGGGTCTTGGTGATCGCCTGAAAGAGCGTCGATTTGCCTGAAAAGGGAAGTCCGACGATGCCGAGTTGCATGAGGTGTTCTCCTGCGAACGAACCGATGCGCAGTATCCCCCATCGCAAGAGCCGGCGCGACATCATCCGTCAGCTTCGTTCGTCGCGGCCTCGCTGGTACAGTGGGGAACCGATGACGATGCCAGAGCCCCTCTTCACGCCACGGGCAATCGGAGTGGCACGAACTCCCTACAAAGAGCCCGCCGAGGTCCCGAAGGGACTCGGTACGAAGCATGAGGCGAACGGCACGTTGGAGATCCTTCCCGAGCTCGAGGTAGGCCTCACCGACATCGAGGGCTTTTCCCATCTCTTCGTGATCTGGGTGTTCGATCGCTCGCAGGGCTTCGACCTTCTCGGCTCACCGCGCGGCGAGCCGATTCCGCATGGCGTCTTCGCCACGCGATCGCCGTTCCGGCCGAATCCGATTGCTCTGACGGTGGTCGAGCTTCTCAAGCGCGAAGGGACGACGCTGCACGTCCATGGAGTGGACATGGTCGACGGGACACCAATTCTCGATATCAAGCCCTATACGTCGAGCATTCCGATCGAAGCGCTGAGGCGCGGCTGGCTGGAAGAAGCCGAGAGGCGACGGGCGTCGAAGACGTAGTGGCTGCAGGCTCGCGCGCGAGAAGCCCCGGGGCTCTTGCGAGAAGCCGCTCGCACTCTGCTCTCCATCCACTACAATCCCGCCACTTTTGCTCACGAGGTGAAGATGAATCCCGTTCAACCCATCACAGTGGCGCAGTACGGCATCGGGCCGATCGGCGCGGAGATCGCGCGGCTGCTGCTCACGAAACCATGGCTGCGCGTCGTGGCCGCGGTCGATGTCGATCCGAACAAGATCGGCAAGGACCTGGGCGAAGTGATCGGTCTCGATCGCGAGGTCGGCGTCAAAGTCACGCGCGAGATGACCGGAAAGGCGGACGTGGTCTGCCACTCCACCGGCTCACGCCTCCGCGATGTCTCCGGCCAGCTCAAAGATCTCCTCGAGCGCGGCTGTCATGTGGTCTCGACATGCGAAGAATTATCCTTCCCGCTCGACCAGCAGATCCGCGAGGAGCTGCAACAGACGGCACGCTCCAGGAACGTGACGCTGCTCGGCACGGGCGTCAATCCCGGCTTCGTGATGGACAAGCTGCCGCTGACGGTTACCTCGGTCTGCCAACGCATCGACTCCGTCGAGATCATCCGTATCCAGAACGCATCCACGCGGAGAGAACCGCTGCAGCGCAAAGTGGGCGCGGGCATGACTCCGGAGGAGTTCCGGGCCGCCGTCGATGCCGGCAAGATCAAACACATGGGACTTCGCGAGTCGCTGATGATGGTGGGCAAGGGCCTCGGCGCGGAGTTCGAGTCGGTGAGCGAGGAGACGATCAATCCGATCATCGCCGAGCGCGAGGTGAAGACGCAGTACCTGACCTGCGCCGCCGGCCAGGTCGCCGGCGTCCACCAGACGATCTACGGCCGCGGCAAGATCAACGTGAGCCTGGAGCTGCGCATGTACGTCGGCGCCGAGGATGTCGCGGCCGATCGCGTGATCGTGCACGGCGTGCCGGACGTCGAGATGGTAATCAAAGGCGGCGTCCACGGAGACCGGGCCACGGCCGCGATGGTGGTGAACTCAATTCCGCGCGTGGTCAGCGCAAGGCCGGGCGTGCTGACGATGGATGACATTCCGATCAGCTTTCGGTGAGTGGCACCGTGACGTACGTAGGTCGGACTCTCAGTCCGACCGGAGCTTGCGCGGTCGATCACTACATGCGCTCTCGATAGCCGAGCTCCCAAGCGCCGGTCGGACTGAGAGTCCGACCTACGAACCGCCGGCGCTACGCTGCTTCACGACGAATGGTCGTACACGATCCGCCACCCTTCCGTTCGACGGTGGAAGATCAGCGTGAAACGGCCGTGCGGGGTGTCGGCGTCGCGGGTCAGCTTCCAGGCGCCGGTGACCACGACGTCGTCGTTGCCGAGAGGACGGAGATCGAGGTCGGAGAATACCAGCGTTCCCATCTTGGCGCGGGAGTCGTACTTCGCTTTGTAGCGGTCGCGGACCTTCGTCCAGCCGCGCGTGACATCCGTGCCCACGAACATCGTGTCGTCGCTGTTCGCGTAGCCGGCCATGTACGCGTCGATGTCGCCACGGTTCCAGGCGGCGGCCTGGGTGTCGAGCACGGCGCGGATGGCGGCGAGATCGTTCGCCGACACCCGCGCCGCGGCAGTCGCTGCCAGCAGCAGGGCGAGCCCGAAGACAACGAGCCGTTTCATTTACTGAGCGCGGCCACGCGTTCGGCCAGGTAGTGGCCGGTCGTCTTCATCGAAGTGAGCTCCAGAACCATCGCTGACGCCTGTGGGTCAGGCGCTCCGACGACAACGCGCCGCTGTTCACGCACGGTGCCGGCGTTGTCGCTGATCGTGTACGAGCCGATCACCACCTCGCGCCGGAAGTGCGCGCGATTGGTGTTCGATGCGTCTTCGACGATCAGTCCATCGTCCCACGGGGTGGCAGAAAGGTCGGGGAACCTCACAGCGCTCACCGTGGGGCCTGGCGAGCCCCGGAGGAAGGCCGCCTGCGTAACCTGGGGATCCGGATACGCTACGTAGCCATTCGAGTCGAAGGACACGGTCAGCGTTAACGGCTGTCGGACAGCGCCGTCCGCGCTGCGGATCTCGGCCTGAGTAATGCGTTGGAGCGCGGCCGTGTCGACAAGGCCCTTCGCACCGTCCGAGGCATTCACGATCACGCGCACTGGGGATCCCTGCGGCACGTGCGCACAGGCGACCGCGACAAACAACATTCCGAGGAGTGAGAAGCGCTTCATTTTGATTCTCCTTCGATGCCGGGTTTTACAGCATCACTTGCTCAACGCCGCGACACGCGAGGCGATATAGGCGGCAGTGTCAGCCACACGCGCGCCGTCGTAGAGAGACGGGAAGACGCGCTCGATCGGGTGACGGGGCCTGTCCGCGGGCTGCCACTGCTCCCTGGTCTCGATGGCGCGTCCGTTCACGTCCTTGATCGTGTACGAGACGCGCATCCACCCGATCGGCGGCCTCGCTGACGAGTTTCTGAATCGGCCCCCTACGAGGTATCCGCCGCCTGACATACCGTACCCTCCCACAGTCGGAGTGAATCCATCGGCCCACGGGGTGGGGCTGAGCGACGGAACGGGCATGCCTCTCGGCACGTCCGGGCCGAAGTCGCCGAAGGCTAAGCCGGGCCTCGAACCCTCGGAGGAGGAGGCGTCGGAGTACGAGGAGGAGGAGACATTGCTTGGGAGGTTCGTGCTCCGCCCGTTGCCGCCGACAGGGCCCGTGAGCCTCTCGTAGCCACCGATAGGGCCCGTAAGATTCCCGCTGACAGGGCCTGTGCTCGGCCCGTAACCGACAAAGATGGTCGCGGTAACGGTCACCGGCCGAGCACTCGGCGCCTGTTTCTCAATGGCCGCGAGCGTGGCCTTCCGAACATCGTTGATCAACTGCGTCGGCGCGGTTTCTGACGTGATGGTCACGGCCACAGGCGTCATCGTCGACACCTGGGTGTGCGTTGCGCACGCGCTGAGCATGAGAACGCAGATGGCGAATAAGCCTCCGGTACCGGCGTGCTGATTCATCAGCTCATCACTTGCTCAGTGCAGCCACACGCGAGGCGAGATAGGCGGCCGTGTCAGCCACGCGCGCGCTGTCAAAGAGGACCGGAAAGATGTGTTCGAGACCCTGCCGCGACCTGTCCGCGGGCTGCCACTGCTGTTTCGACTCGAGAACGCGTCCATTCGCGTCTTTGATCTTGTAGGAGACTCGCATCCAGAAGATCGGTCCCCTGGTCGGCCCCGAACCCAGGCTGCTCGCGGACGTGTCGTAGCCCCCGACGGTCGGAATGTATCCCTCGCCCGCCGGATCGGAACCGGTTGACGGAACGGACATGCCCGTCGCTGAGAGGCCCGCACTGTAGCCGCCACGGGACATGGCACTGCCCCCCGCATAGACAGAGTTGTGGCTGAAGTCCGCCTCCCCTATGTAAGCGACGTAGAGGGTTGCCACGACAGTGACCGGCCGGGCGTTCGGCGCCTGCTTCCCGATGGCCGTGAGCGTGGCGTTCCGAACATCGTTGATCAACTGCTTCGTCGCGGTTTCCGACGTGATCGTCACGGTGACGGGCACCGTCACCAATGGGGTCTGCGTCGCGCAAGCGTTGAGCAGAAGAAAACAGCCGGCGAATGAAACGAATACCACGCTCTTCATCAGGCACTCCCTCGGTACGACCGCAGCGCATACGGTATGCCAAGCGCCAGCACACCGGCGATGAGCCATAGAATCGTCCACGCCACCGGGGCAGACCTCATCCAGTTCCACATCGCCAACGTGATCGACCAGAGTCCGTAGATGAAGACGAACGTCCTCCGATGATGACGATCGTCATCAATACCGGACGCAATGCTCCCCGCAAGAATCAGCGTAGGGATGAGACCGAATACGACGTTCAGTACGTGAATCACGTCCGATACCGCACGTCGATCACTTTGCGCACGACATCCTTGGCCACGCCCGGCAGGTTCTGCACGCGCGTCAGGACGTCGTTGAAGGTGTGCGACTCGCCGCCGTGCTTGAAGCACTCGGCGCAACGCGGCAGGTCCGTGAAGTCGCGGCGCGCGAACGCGGCCTGCATCACCGCGAAGCGGGGCGAGTCGAGGATCTCGTGCAGCGACTGCGTCTTCAGATCGCCGAGGACCTGATCGCCGTGTGCGTCGTAACAGCAATGCGTGACGCGGCCGTCGGCGAAGATCACCACCCATGTGAAGAAGGCACCCTGCACGCAGCCGTAGAACTTCCCGTGCAGGTCGGTCTCCTCGTTCACGTCGAGCGCTTCGCAGGTCTTCTCGATGACCCGGGCGTTGCGATATTTCTTCAGATCGAACAAGGCCCGGAAGTCATCGACGGTCTCTTCGAGCGTGAGACGCGAGCGCATCTTCTGGATCTCGATGCGGATGGGATGGCCCTTGGCCTGATCGAGGAAGGCGCGGGTCAGCACCACCAGCTTGTCGAAGTCGCCGCCGGTGCGAAGCTGCGGATAGACCTCGGGGTTGACCGAGTCGACGCAGATGCGGATCCGTTTCAGCGGCGAGGCCAGCAGCTTCGCGCCGATCTCTTCGGTCAGCACCAGCCCGTTCGTGGAAAGGCTCGACTCCGGGAACAGGCGGATGGCGTCGTCGATGCGGGCATAGAGCAACGGCTCCCCCATCTCGTGCAGCCACTTCAGTTTCAGCCCCGCGCCGTGGATCTCGCGCTCCGCTTTCTCCACCATCGGCCACACCATGTCTTCATAGGGACGGCGCAGCACCGGCAGCGGGCACATGCCGCAGCGAAGGTTGCACTTCGAGGTCAGCTCGAGGCCGACTTTGATGCGTCGAGGGTTGAGTTTCATCTCCCGTCCACTAAGGCCGCGAACACAGCAGCGTATTCCGGCCACGAGTACTTGCGCGCCGATGCCGCCGCGGCTCGTTCCATCGCAGCGCGGTCACGTGTCGTGAAGAAGTTGTCGATGGCGGCGGCCAGCGCCGCGGGATCTTCGGGCGGAACAAGGATGCCATTGCCGTCGATGATCTCCGGAAGCCCGCCGACGGTGGTGGCGATGACCGGCCGCGCGAAATGGAACGCGGTGAGCGCAACGCCGCTTTGCGCCTCGATGCGGTACGGCGCGAGCACGACGTCGGTCGCGGCAAAGTACGTGGCGATCTCGGAGTCGGGGATGAAGCGGAAGTCGAAGCGGACCGCTCGTTTAGGAAGGCCCAGCTCCCCCGCCAGCCTCTCGTACTCCTCCGCCCGCTCCCACCACGCCTCCCCCGCGACGACGAGCAGCACCTCGGCGCGAAGCTTCGGCCAGGCACGCAGCGCGATGTCGAGTCCCTTGAATGGACGGATGTGGCCGAAGAAGAGCGCGACGTTCGTCGTATCGTCGATGCCCAGCGTCGCGCGCGCCTCTGCCCTCGAAGGAATTGGGCCGCCGAGCTCATGGACCGGAAGGAAAGTCTTGATCACGCGCCGTCCGCCCGAGCGCTTCCATGCTTCGCCCGCTTCCGTCCTCGCGTGCGTAACCAGAGCGTTCGCGCGACGCAGAACGCGATTGGTCAGCCACTGTTTCCAGGCCGCTGGCTCCTTGTCGCCGACGTTGTGGCACTGCAGGATGACGCGCGTGCGCGGCCGCGTCAGCGCGATCATCGTCAGGTACGCCGGGGCGAAGAGCCAGACCCACCAGACGAAGATCACCGCGTCGTACTGCCGTAACCGCCAGCCGGCGCGTAACCACGTCAGCGGATTCATCACATCGACGATGAATGCTGCGTCGGCGCGGGGCAGTGTCGGATCGACGTCATCACCGCCGGGATAGAAGCGCTTCGGGAACTGCCGCGAGAAGGAGATGACGTCGACGTCGTATCCCTTGCGCAGCTCCTCGGCGAGACGCGTGGTGCAGTAGGCGATGCCCGCGCGAAAGGGAAAGACCGGGCCAACAATGGCGATGCGCGACGCGGGGGTCGGGAGACGGGAGACGGGAGTCGGAGCTAGGTGGGGTTGGTGAGAGTCTCCGACCCCCGACTCCCGACTCCCGACCCCCGCGTCACTCATGCCGCCGACAGGAAGTTCACCACCGTCGAGGCGAAGTACGCGCCCCACGTCCGTACGTCGAAGACCAGCGACGAAGACATGAAGCAAGAGTGCGTGCAGTGGCACTCCTTGGCCCTGATCGAGGCGCGCTGCGTGTCAGCGGCCGGCGAGAACCAGAGCTTGCCGAAGTCGTAGCCGGTGTCGCGCACATTGCCCACGGCGTCGCGGAGCTCGCACATCTTCACTTCGCCTCGGGCGTCGAGCACGCCCGAGATCCGGCCGGCGTGGCACGGCTTGACCTGAGTCTCCTGCTCCAGAATCTCCAGCTCCAGGCGGCGGGTGTAAATCTTCACGAACTTGAGGAAGCTGTCGTAATGCGAGTAGCTGTTCCAGTACGCCTCGAGCTTCGGCAGCAACTCGCGGTACCTCTCCGTCGAGATGGGCTGGATGTTCTTGTCGGGCTGATCGCCGCGCAGCATCTCGAACGAGTGGAAGGAGATGTCCGGAAAGTCGCGCCTCACGGCGATGAACAACTCGTCGAGGTCATCAGCGTTGTAGCTGCATAGGCAAGTGTGAACGTTGACGGTGAGGTTGCCGTACTTCTCGCGCAGCGGCATCAGCGCGGCATACGTCTTCTTTGCCCGCTCGTAGTTGCCCGGAACGCCGCGGATCCAGTCGTGCTTTTCGCCGACGTGATCGATCGAGAGATTGACCACGATCTGCGTTTCCGGGCAGCGCTGCAACGCCGCCTCAGTCGACCGGGCCGTGAGCTCGCTGGCGATGGCGCCGGTGGGGATGGTGATCTGTTTGACGTGGTTCTGCGATGACAGCATGGCGCAGACGTCCGGCAAGTCGCGGCGCAGGAAGGGCTCGCCGCCGCTCATGACCACGAAGAGCAGATCGCCGAGCGATGAGAAGGTCTTCTCCAGCTCCTCGAACGAGAGCTCGTGCTCCTTGTTCTTCCTGAGCTGCTCCCAGTTGAAGCAGGTGCGGCAGAACGAGTTGCAGTCGTACGTCAGCCCGAGAATCATGTAGACGGGCTTCATCCCCCGCTTGTCGACGAGGTAACGCAGGTACTGCATCTTGTCGGTGAACTTCATCGCTCAATCGCGCTCAACCACACTGAGGTGCTGCGTAATCCTTCACGGCTTGCCGAACCATTTGCTGATATCGAAGTAGACCGACCGTTTCTGACCGTTCGCGGTCTCGATGTCGATCTGATCAGCGGCCTTATCGTTGCACCTGATCAGCTCCTGGCTCACCATCTTTGCTCCGGGGTAGTTTTCGGCGATCCAAGCTTTCTCCTTGGTGATCCCCTCGTGCTCGTTGGCGGCATCGATCACCACCGCGCTGTTGCATGACACTCCGCGAGGCAATATCGGAACCGCGCCCGGCGTCATCGGCCGGGTTTCCGCCGGCGCCGATGGAGGTGGGGTGGATGCACACGCGGTGGCGAGGAGAAGGGCAATGGCAAGCGGGCGCATGGGGAAATCGTAGCAGCCTGCGGGGTCGAACGGCCACAACGCAGCTCGGACTCCGCAGCCCGACCTGCCGGATTGCCCTGTCTAACCGTCTTGCCGAGCCCTGTCCTGGATACGTTCGATCTCGGCGGTCAATGATTCCAGCGGCTCATCAGGCAGGAGCGACGCTCGCTCCTGCGTGTAGTTTCCAGACCCCGGATCGTACTGACGAAGGAACCGAACCGCGTTTACCCATCCAAGCGTGTCAGCGAGAGCTCGAAACCCTCGCTCCCGAAGTTCGCTATGACTCGCGATCAGTTGGTTCATCGAAGACCTCCTCAGCCAGGCTGATAGGATCAGCCACTCGGACCTTGAGATCGCTGGATAGCCTCCGAGCACGTCTCAGGAGCGGGTAATCCACGGTGACAAACACGTCCGCGTGGGTCAGTTCAGCAGAAGCGATGTGAAGGCTATCGAACTTTGTAAAGCCCAACGACATCAGTCTAGCACTGCGGATTAGCAGTTCGTGGACAGGCACAACATCGAGAGGTCCGAGGCTCAGCCATTGCGCAACCGCTTCGCGCCTCGACCGAACGGGGTTGAAGGCATTCTCGAGGGTGTGGGTAGCCGACCGAACAAACTGAAGCTGCTCCTCAGGGGCACCAAGGATGGCGTCCACTGCTTCCGTCTCGAGATGAACGAGTGGATGGTCCTGAGAGTCGAAGGGTCGCTTCAAACAGCAGAGATCGAGATATACCCTCACGCCCGGATCTTACCCGAGCTTCGCCCTAATCCACCCCCACACGATCCCGGCAAAGTACGTGAGGTGATGCGTGGCGAAGGCGAACGGGAGCACGATCCAGTCGCGCTTTGGCAGCCGTGTCGTGCGGGCGCCGAGGATCAGTGTGACGACGAAATACGGCGCGATGGCGATCGGGGAGGCGATGATGGCGATCGCGCTGACGAAGAGGAATGCCTGGATCTTCCGGTTTTTCGCGTACGCCGCCGATCCGCGAGCCAGCATCTCGCCGGTCTTCACACGGTAGCGCCAGCGCTGGCGAAGGTAGGGGCCGGGAAACGGCCGGCGGCGGTGGAACACGCGAACACCCGAGTGATAAACGACCGCCGGGAGCAACGAGGCGATCAGCGAGGTGTCTTCGCCGATGTAGCCGATGGCCTCATCGAATCCATGAAAGGACTCTCTGCGGACGAAGAGATTGACCAGCGCCACGTCGCTAGGGCTGATCACGGCGAAGATCCCGGGGCGATTCTCATGGCAGGCTACGCCACTGCCGATCAATGGGGTGGCCAGCAGCGTCTCCGCGATCAGCTCGGCACGCGTCGAGTCGGCCGGCGCGGGATCGGGACCGCCGAGGGCGAGGACGTCAGGATGAGCGTCGAGATAGGCGACCGCGGTAGCCAGCCAGCCGGAGTCAGCGATGGCATCATCGTCGATGAATGCCAGAATCTCCCCTCTCGCCTCGGAAACCGCTCGATTTCTTCGAGTTGCGGGATTACGATCCGGCTCGATGACGTTTCGTACGGCGTTCCCGACCTCAAGCTCCAACGGTGCCGCGGAGACCAGAATCAGTTCGAAGGGAAACGGCGCTTCCTGACGCAGCACCGACGCGATGGCGCGTTCCGCGTCGCCGCCGATGCGCTCCACAGGCATGATGACTGACACTTTCACCACATGAAGCTTATCGTTCAAATCCCCGCCTTCAACGAAGAAGCGACGATCGCGCAAACGCTTCGCGACATCCCGAAGAAGATCGACGGCATTCTTTCGATCGAGAGCCTCGTCGTCGACGACGGCTCCTCCGATAACACCGCCGAGGCCGCACGCAAGGCAGGAGCGACCCACGTCGTGCAACTCAAGACCCACCGAGGCCTCTCTTCGGCGTTCCTGGCCGGCATCAACGCCGCGCTCCGCCTCGGCGCCGACATCATCGTCAACACTGACGCCGACAATCAATATGCCGGTGCCGACATCCCCAAACTCATCGCACCGATCGTGCGCGGGACGGCCGATGTGGTCATCGGCGACCGCGAGGTGGCCAGATCGCCGCATATGTCGGGATTCAAGCGACTTCTGCAACGCCTCGGCAGCCGCACCGTTGGCCTGGCTTCGGGGATACGCGTCAGCGACGTGACCAGCGGGTTCCGTGCCTTCTCCCGCGAGGCGGCGCTGCAGATCAATGTCTTCAACCCGTTCACCTACACGCTCGAAACGGTCATTCAGGCCGGCAACCGCAACCTCGGCGTTCAGTCCGTTGCCGTGCGCACGAACGCTCCCACCCGCCCGTCGCGCCTGTATCACGGCATCGGAACATACGTGCGCAAGTCCGTGGCGACCATCTTTCGCATCTACACGATCTACAAACCTCTGAAGACGTTCTTCACCATCGGCACGCTGTTGATGCTGGCCGGCTCCGCCCTAGGCGCCCGCTTTCTCTTGCACTTCGCCCACGGCGATCGCGGCGGCCACATCCAGTCGCTCATCCTTGCCGCCGTGTTTCTCATCGTCGGCTTTCAGACACTGCTGATTGGACTGGTCGCGGATCTCATCTCCGTCAATCGCAGGCTCAGCGAAGAGGTGCTCGTCCGCCTGAAGCGGATGGAAACACCGGTCGCCGAGCGCCGTCCGATGACGCAGCGTGTGCCACACCAACCGCGCCCTGCGCGTCCTCCCCTTCCGAAACGCGAACGCGCCGAGGCCAGGACCGCGGCAACGCAGTGGGTCTGGCTGCTCGATGAGGAGAAGCTGCAGGATCGCGGCCTCAAATCCGAACCGATCACCGAGCCCGATCTCGACGACGACGTCATGCCCGAGCAACCCGCCAAGCCCGCTGGAGGACCACGCCGCCGCCGTCGCCGCCGCGGCGGAGCACGTCCGAATCCCGAACCACCAACGACGTAGATCGGACTTGGACGAGCAATGCACAGACAGGCGGGTCTGTGCCCCATGACCAACACCTCTTTCTGTGCCTCCTCAAACCACGTAGTAGAATTATGGCAATGACTTGGCCGCCAGAGGATATGCCCCGAGTGATTTCGGATGCCTACGAACTGCGGGGCAGAAAAGGCAGCGCTTTGCTTTCGCGCATGGGACTTTTCGATCTGTGGCGTGGGAATCTCGCGGAGATGCGCGGAGATCCGCCGATTGAGGCCGTTTCGGAAACAGACAACGCCGGAGACACTGACCAATTTCTTCAGACCTTGGCCGTCAGCCGCGCATTCGAACTTCTCCAGCCGAGATGTGCGGAGGTGCTCCAGCTCGTCTACCGCGATGGCCGAGATGTCGGTCAGGTGGCCGACGACCTGGAAACAACCTATCAATATGCGGGAAAACTGATCGAGAACTGTTCGCGTCGCTTGTTTGAAGTCGCCGGAAAGGTCTATCGCGAGATTATCGAACCCTCTGATGAGTCGAAGCCCGGTCAAGTAGACCGCGACACGCAATCTGCCGCTCCCCTGTCGGCCCGAGCTGATTACGACGGGATCGCGGTAGAACGTAAATGATACTGGTCGACTCGAGCGCGTGGATCGAGGTTCTTCGCGGCCGGCGTCGCGAAGCGTTCCAATCCGCTGCCGCCAACGACGAGATTGTCACCTGTTTGCCGGTCATTCAGGAGGTACTTCAGGGCTTTGACAACGTCGCCGTGCAGCGCGTTGCGCGAGCGGCGCTTGACGACATCCCGACGCTGGAAGAACCACTCACGCGGCCAGTCTTTGACGAAGCGGTAAGACTCTTTCTTGCCGCGCGCCGCGAAGGGTTGACCGTTCGCTCCGGGGTCGACTGCCTGATCGCGGCATGCGCAATCCGCAACGATGCGATGATCCTGCACGTTGACCGCGACTTCGAGAAGTTGGCTCGGGTGTCGTCGTTACGGACTCAGTTCCTATCGGAGTAACCGAGGGGCAGCCGGACAGGATTGACGACGTAGTTCGGGCTCAGTCGGCACGGACTCTCAACCGGTCTCGACGAACGTCGCCGGACGCGCCGTGCGCACCTTCCCGAAATAGTTGTCCACCCGCATCCCGGCCTTCACAGCCAGGGACCGGAACGTGGTCATCTTGCCCCCGAACACGTTCAGCAGGTTCCCCCGGCGCTCAAGGCGATAGTCACGTGTGATCGCGCTTGGGTTCGCGGCCCGCCCGACCAGCGGCCGCACTCCGGCGAAGGTCGACGCGATGTCGTCGCGTCCGATGGGCTGGCGAAGGTAGAGGTTGAAGCGCGCAATCAGGTAATCGATCTCATCGTCGGTTGCCTGAACATGTTCGAGTGACGCGTGGTGCATGACCTCGGTCGTCCCTACGAGCGTTGTCCCTTTCCATGGCAGGACGAAGAAGACCCTCCGGTCGCTGAGCGATTGCAACAGCATGCCTGCCTCGGCCACGCGATGTCTGAGTACAAGATGCGCTCCGCGCACGAGGGAAAGACGGTAGCGTGAGCGGATATGGTTCTCGGCGAGCCAGGTGTTCATCCACGGGCCGGCGGCGTTGACGATGAAGTCGAATTCCTCGGCGCCGGACGGAGTGGTCACGATCCACTCCCTGCCGCTGCGTCGAAGAGCAGTTACGGGCGTCTCTTCACGTACGGTCGCACCGTCATTGATTGCCGAGGCGACGATGGTGCGCGCCAGCGCGTAGTCGTCGACCTGAGCATCAGAATAGACAAACCCGCCACGAAGACCGTCACGCGTCAGCGGCACGCGCTCGATCAGCTCGTCGGCGCTCAGGGCCTTGTGGCGCGCGATGTTGTCGCGGCCGGCCAGCAGGTCGTATAGCGTCAGGCCGGCGCTGATCATGAAACGGCCGCGAGGACTGTCGTCGTAAACGGGCAGCAGGATCTCGATCGGTTTCACGAGCGACGGCAGATGTTCGAGCAGCCAGGCGCGATCGCGCAACGACTCGCGCACCAGGGCGAAGTGAAAGCGCTCCAGGTACCGGAGGCCGCCGTGAATCATCTTCGTGGTCGCCGACGACGTCTGGGCGCCGCAGCGGCCCTTCTCGAACAGCGTGACGTCGTAGTCGCGGCGCGCCAGCTCCCAGGTGATCCCCGCTCCGTTGAACCCGCCGCCGATGACCGCAATCCGCACGGCCCGATCGTATCGTCATCACGGCATGCAGCATAGGTGTCGCAGATCACTACGCCACGGCCGCGGTCTCCCGATACTGGATCTCGTAGAGCTTGCGATACAGCCCGTCGTGCTGGATCAGCTCCTCGTGCGTTCCCCGTTCGCGGATCTCGCCGTGGTGGAAAACGAGGATCGTGTCGGCGGAACGGATGGTGGACAGGCGGTGGGCGATGACGATCGACGTCCGGCCGGCCATCAGCATCTGGATCGCATCCTGGATCAGGACCTCGGTTTCCGTATCGATCGATGACGTCGCTTCGTCGAGCACCAGTACCGGCGGATTGAATGCCAGCGCGCGAGCAAACGAGAGGAGCTGCTTCTCCCCTACCGACAACCCGGCGCCGCGCTCGCGCACCTCGGAGTCGTAGCCCTCGGGCAGACGCTGAATGAAGCGATCCGCCTGCACGCGTATGGCCGCCTCACGGACGATCTCGGGAGTGATGTCCGGGTCGCCGAGGGAGATGTTCTGCGTGATCGTGCCGGTGAAGAGGAAGAAGTCCTGCTGCACGATGGCGAAGAGTGCCCGTAGCGATGTGACCGTGTAACGGCGGATGTCGATTCCGTTGACCAGAATCGCGCCGCGTTGCGGCTCGTAGAAACGGAGCAGGAGCGCGGTCACGGTCGTCTTGCCTGCGCCCGTGTGGCCGACGATGGCGATGCGCGCGCCGCGGTTCACCTTGAACGAGACGTTCTTCAGCACCCACTCCGGCTCGTTGTAGGCGAAGCAGACGTCCCGGAACTCGATCGATTCGAAGTGATCGATGTCCAGTGTCCCCTGGTCGAGGATGCGTGGCGGCGTGTCGAGCGTCTTGAAAATCCGTTCGCTCGCCGCCATGGCCGCCTGCAGGATGTTGTACTTCTCCGAGAGATCGGAGATCGGCTCGTAGAACCGTTGCGCGTACTGAAAGAACGCCACCAGGGTGCCGATGGAGAGCATTCCGCGGATGACCTGCCCACCGCCGTACCAGACGATGAGGGCCATCCCGATCGTCTCCACCAACTCCACGACCGGATAGAAGATCGAGTAGTAGAAGACCGAATCGATATTGGCGTCACGATGGCGGGCGTTGAGCACCTCGAACTTCTCCGCTTCATCGGCCTCGCGATTGAAGAGCTGGACCGTGGCCATTCCGGAGATGTGTTCCTGAAGGAAGGCGTTGATCGCTGCGATGCGGGCGCGTGTCTGGCGGTACGTGATGCGCGCGCCGCGGCGGAACCATGCCGAGGCCAGGATGATCAGCGGGATGATAGAGAACAGCACCAGCGCCATCCGCCAGTTCATCCAGAACAGCACGCCGACGATGCCGATGAGGACGAAGATGTCGCCGAAGATCGAGACGAAGCCGGCGGTGAACATCTCGTTGAGGGCGTCGACGTCGGTGGTGACACGCGTCATGAGCCGGCCAACCGGGTTACGGTCGAAGAACTGGATGTCCAGCCGCTGCAGATGGTCGAAGATCTGTTTGCGGAGGTCGTACATGATGTACTGCCCCATCAGATTCATCAGCACCATCTGCGTGTAGAGCACCGCGAACCCGCCGAAGAGGACGACGAAGTACAGGCCGGCGGCGAGGTTGATGCCGCTGAGCGGATCGAGCGCCCATCCGTGCGCCACCAGCCACGCACCGATGCGCTGGCTGATGCCGCCGGCATGCGTTCCTTGCAAGGGCGCCACATAGAGGTCGATGGCCACCGCTACGATGGCCGGCCCGGCGATCTCCAGCACCGAGGAGAGAATGACCAGCCCGACCGACACCGTGGCCCGCAGGCGATACGGCCTGAGATAGCGCAGCAGCCGCCGCGCGAGGTGCGGGTCGAAGGCTTTGGCACCTTCGTCTTCGTGTCGTTCGATGTCGGCCATGGTGAAGTGCGGGTTCGCCGCGTTGTCGGTTGTCGGTAGCTTCGCCGCATATCAGTTGCTGTCGCCGGACTGGTTGGCATCGCGAATCGAGGCAGCGGGCGCAACCAACCGACAACTGACAACCGACAACGCGCCGCAGGCGCAGTTAAGCGATTTCCTCGATCTCCTCCTCCAACGTCTGCGTTCGATAGAGATTTGCGTAATAGCCGTCGTGGGCCAGGAGGGCGTCGTGCGCTCCTTGCTCGACGATGCGGCCATCGTCGATGACGATGATGTTGTCGGCGTCTTTCACCGAGGACACGCGGTGCGAGACGATCACCACGGTGCGGCCTTTTCGGATCTCGCGCAGTGATCGAAGGATCTGCTCCTCCGTCGACGTGTCGACGGCGCTCAGGGCGTCATCGAGGATGAGGATGGCCGGGTCGCGGATGAGCGCTCGCGCGATGGCCGTCCGCTGTTTCTGGCCACCGGACAGAGTGATGCCGCGCTCTCCGATGAGCGTACCCAGCCCTTGCGGGAAGGACGACACGTCACCCGAAAGCCCGGCCAGCCTGGCTGATTCTTCGACCTCATCCGCCGATGCGTCGCGACGGCCGAATCGGATGTTCTCGGTGATCGACTCGGAGAAAAGGAACGTCTCCTGCGGCACGGCGCCGATCCATTGGCGGAGCTGTGTCGTCGGGAACGATTCGATGGGGCGGCCGTCGATGAAGATCGTGCCTGGCGGCGGCTCGAAGGTTCGCGTGATCAGCGCCAGCAGAGTCGACTTGCCGCTCCCGGTACGGCCGACGATGCCGACGGTTTCGCCGGAGCGCACGTGGAGGTTGATGTCGCGGAGAGCGAAGGGAGAGACGAACTCGCGTGGATCTCCGGTCCGTCCGTCATAAGAAAACGTCAGATTACGAATCTCGATCTCGCCGCGCACCGGCGTCACGACGCGCTCGCCGGCATCCACCCGCACGTCGGGCTGAATGGACCAGACCTCGTGGAGCCGCAGCATCGATGCCATGCCTCGCTGGAAGAGATTGGTCACCCATCCGAGGGCGATGAGCGGCCAGACCATTCGCCCGAGGTAGAGCTGGAAGGCGATGAAACTACCGATCGACAGAGTGCCGCGGATCATGTTCCGGCTGCCGAGGTAGAAGATTAGGCCGAAGAGAATGCCGATCATGGCGTGCAGACCGGGATAGAACATGGCTGTCAGCTTGATGACGGTGCGATTGCGCCCGACATACTCGCGGTTCATCGCCGCGAACATCTGGCTCTCCACGCGCTCGCGCCCGAATGCGCGCACGACGCGCACGCCGGCCAGGTTCTCCTGCACGCGCGCCGAGATGTCGCCGAAGTAGTCCTGCACCGCTTTGTACTTCACGTGAATGCGCTGCCCGAAGTACTGCACCATCCCGATGATGACCGGCACGGCGGTCAACGACCAGAGCGCCATCGGGCGGTTGATCCGCAGCATCATGACGAAGGCGCCGATGACGACGATCAGCGACGACAGCGCGTGCATGACCGCCGGTCCGATCAGCATCCGCACCGAAGCCAGGTCGTTCGTGGCGCGCGAGAGCAAGTCGCCGGTGCGCTGCTCCTCGTAGTAGGCCACCGGCAGCGACTGCAGGTGTCCGTAGAAGTCGTTGCGCATCTCGTATTCGATGTGCCGCGACTCGCCGATGACGATGCGCCGTTGCAGGAAGAGGAAGAGCCCTTCGAACACCGTGGCGCCGATGAGCAGGAGCGAGTAGCGCATGAGCGCGCCGCGCGTGACCGCAATCTTCAATTCGTTGACCGCCCCGCCGATGATGAGGGGCTTGAGCAGCGAGAAGCCCGCTGACGCCATCACGCAGAGCCCACCCAGCGTCAGCGCCGGTTTGTGACGGCCGAAGTAGTGGAAGAGGCGGCGGAGAGGGGACATGGGAGGCAAGGTCGAATGGGAAACCCGCCCACATCATTCAACATTCAACGTCGAACATTCAAATCATAGATCAGTAGATCAGTGCGGCGCCGCCGCCTGATTCCACATCTCCTCTCTGATCCGCCACTTGCCGTCGGTTCCTCGGTGCAGGACCAACAGCATCTTCCCCCACCCTTCGAACGGCGGCTTGTCTCCCGGGAAGTGCACGATCTGATGCTCGGTACACCACTCGGATGCCCAGTCGCCGGAGACGGCGATGTCGTGACACTCCATCTCGAACTTCTCCATGCGCCCGCCCGGAATCGAGGCCATCACGCCGTCCAGGAACCTGGTTATCGCCTTCTTCCCCACGATCGGTGGCGTCGAAGGGAGAAGGCTGACGCCGTCGTCGTCCCAGAGTGCCAGGGTGCCAGGGTGGCGGCGTTGTCCATGTGCCGGGTGGCCGAGTCGAGGGCCTGGTTGAAGGTCTCGATTCCGGATTGCGGAGGAGTGGCGGCGTTCGTACCAAGCGGTATGAAACAGAGAAGGAGTACTACCCAACCGAGTGATCGCATTTTGCAGGCTCAACCCCACTTGAAAGCCGCCGATACAGCTCAGCGTTCTTCTCGAGCACTTTGCCGACGGCACTCTCGAACTGAGCGTCTCGTTGAATCTTCTCTTCCACACTTGCCTGAAGGAGCTGTTCGACCGAGATCCCACGCTGCTGCGCGGCCTGCTCGATCTTCGATGCAGTCTCGTCAGGAACTTGAATTTCGAGCGTCTTCATGACTCTATTCTACCGGCACATCGAGATGTCAGTCGGGCTCCCCTTCGTCTCGCACCTTCCCCCCCTCATCCTTCAACGGCAGCTTCTTCATCTCCTGCAACGTGATCCGCAGCACGCTGCCGAGGGTGAAGCCCTGTGGGAAACAGTGCGGGATGCGCACGCCTGCGCCGCTCAGTTCGAGGAAGTCGAGCGGTGGTTTGCGGCGGGCCAGGACGAAGACCAGCTTGCGCGGGAGGTCTTCGCGATCGTCGGCGTTGAGGTGGAGCGGCTGCAGGTAGTAGCCAAAGTGCATCGTCCTCAGGGCCGGCACGCCGCCGGAGAACTCCGGGAGTGTCACGCTCAGGCCCAATGCGCCGAAGATCCAATTCTCCTGCGCGAACTCGCCGCGCCAGAAGTCTTCCTCGTCCGGGGTCAGATGTTCGAGCCGCATCAGCGCACGCGGTCGATGAACTGCTCGAATTTGTCGCGGCCGTAATAACCCACGGTGCGGTCGCGCACGCTGCCGTCCGATTCGGCGATGACGACGGTCGGGAAGCCCGTGACGCCGTAGCGATCCATGAGCTGTTGCACGGTGCTGGTGTTGTGCCCATCTTCGCTCTTGCGATCGACGACCTTGACGGCGATGTAGCGATTGTTGATCTTCGCCGCGAGATCGGCATCCATGAAGACCTCGCGCTCGAGCACGTGACACGGTCCGCACCACTCGGCTGAGAATTCGTAAAGGATTGGACGGTGCGTCCCCCTGGCGATCCTGGCGGCCATACCCGCATCGGTCCAGTGCACGAGATCGGCATCGGCCGTGACCGGGTATTTCGACGCCACGATGCGCGCCACGATCAGCAGTGCCACGACGATCGGCAGCCAGATCGGCAGCGCCCGTTGCTTGGTCCGGTCGAATGTCAGGCTAGTCCGCACCGTAGGGCACCTCCCGCCTGGAGAATACGACGCATGCCAGCAGCAGCGCGACCGAGGCGTTGCAGACCATCTTCAGAATCCAGTTGCGGTCGAACGGAATGGACGGACCGTCCGGAAAAAGGTTCTGGGTGATTGCGTTCATCCCTTCCAGCACGCCCGGATGCTTGCGCAGAAAGGCGCCGATCACACCCATCTCGCCGCTGACGGCGTTCTTCATCATGCTCAACGTGCCGTAGAGCATCGACAACAGAATCTGCAGGCCCAGGTAAATCCCGACGTTTACGTAGGAGCGGGTAAAGCTGCCGAAGAAGGCCAGCAGCGAGCAGACGAGCAGAACCTTGAGCGCGGATACGAGCGCCACCGCGGCCGCGGTGCGCCAGGCGATGGGCGTCCCGGCGATCAGTCGTCCTACGACGTCGCTGCCGAAGACGACACCGATCGCCACCCAGATCGCCAGCACGACACCCACCGCGCGCGAGAGCAGATAGGTCGAACGTCCGATCGGTTTGCTGAGGATGAGCTGCAGCGTGCCTGATGAGAACTCACGTCCGATGAGCTGACAACCGGCGATTAGAGCGAAGAGCGCGATCATCTCGTACTGCGCCTGCGAAGGAGCGCCGATGGCTGCCAGCGTCACCACGATGACGATGAGAAGCAGCAGTGCGCCTACGTAGCCGAGGTGGGCGAAGTGCCTGCGTAGCGTCTCGGCGATGACGACGAGACTCATGCTTCACTCCGAAAGATCGATTCGAGGTCCGCCGTGCGCCGCCGGACGTCGATCACTCCGGCGCCGCTTCCGACGACGCGGGCCACGAGCTGCGCCACATCCGCCTCGGTCGCCACATTCACCGTGACGACATTGTCCATCGCCGCGGCACCGGTAACGACTTCGACCGAGGCGGCGTCGTATGAGCCGGCCAGCAAGGTGATGGCGATGGTGATGCGGGCGATGTCGCGGAGCGCTTCGTCGCGGGAGATCACGCCGCCGCTGAGGAAGAGGACGCGGTCGCAGACCTTTTCGACCTCGGCCAGTTGATGCGAGTTGAGAAGAACCGCGGCGCCGCGCGCTTTCTCCTCGGCGATGAGGTCACGGACGAGGAAGACGCCGTTGGGATCGAGCCCCGAGGTGGGCTCATCGAGAAAGAGAAAATCGGGATCGAGCATCAGCGCCTGAGCCATGCCGATGCGCTGCAGCATGCCCCGCGAGTACTGCGAGAGGCGCTTGCCCGCCGCGTCTGCCAAGCCGAGGCGCGCCAGAAGCTCGTCGACCCGTTCGCGAACGCGATTGCGCGGCACGCCGGCCAGGCGGGCCATGTAGCGCAGAAACCCGCCGCCGGTGGCGCGTCGGTCGAAGTTCATTCGCTCGGGTACGAAGCCCGTGCGACGGCGGACATCGAGGTCGTCATTCGACCGGCCGTCGATCGTGATCGTGCCGGTGTCGGCGTTGAGGAAGCCGACGATGCACGACATCAGCGTCGTCTTGCCGGCTCCATTGGGGCCGATGAGACCGACCACTTCGCCCGGGGCGATGGTCAGGTCGATGCCTTTCAGCACGGGCCGTACGGCGCCGAACGGTCGGTAGGCTTTCGTCAGCGCTTCGACTCGGATTCCGTTCATTGTTGGAGCTTGCGCAAGCCGGCGACGATTTCGTCGATCTTCGTCTTGTGAAACAGGTCGATCGTCCGCTGCAGCTCGTTCTCCGGCGTTTGCGAGATGTCCTCGTTATAGAGCTTCTTCAGCGCACCGGCGAGATAAACCTTCGTTTCGATGCGCCAGCCGGGACGAGCGAAGAACTCGGTCTGCACCGTGAGCTTCTTCGGGCCGACGTCGAACGCATCGAGGCGCCCCATCGGCATATTCTGCGGATCCGGCATGCCCGCCGATCATAGCAGCGGTCAGGGAAAGAGCCGCGCCGCGTTCTCCCACAGGATCTTCTGCTCGACCTCCGCGCCGAGTCCGAGGGACAGGAAGTCCTCGACGTTCTTCCGCGGCGAGACCACCCCGGGCGAAGGCCAATCAGTGCCCCACAGCACTTTGTCGGAGAGATCAGCAACTCGCGGCACGTATCGGAGCAGCGCCTTCGGCGGGATTCCGGAGATGTCGAGCCGCACGTTGGCGTGACGCCGCGCCAGGAAGAACGCCGTCTCCCCGTGCAGCGGTCGGCCGCTGTGCGCGAGGATGATCGGCAGGCGCGGAAAGTCGTTAGCTACGTCATCGATCGGCATCGGGTCGGCGAAGACGTTGCGCGCGCGGGGGAAGACGGAAGTCCCGGTGTGGAACATCACCGGCACTCCCCGCTCCTCGCATTCGCGATAGATCTCCGCGAGCTGCCACAGCTCGCCATGATAGGCATTTGGCGAGAAGAGCTGGTGAGGCGGATGGATCTTGATCATGCGAATGCCGAGATCGAGCACGCGGCGGATCTCGTCCCGCACGTTGATCTCGTGCAGCGGATTCACGGAGCCCACGGGGAGCACCCGCTGGCGATGGTCGCGGGTGAAGTTGGCGATCCAGTCATTGGTGGCGCGGGTGAAGCCCATCACGTCCGGCGAGACGTAGTTGATGCAGCAGACCTTCTCGACCCCTTCCCGATCGAGAAAGCGAACGACGTTGTCGGCCGATGCCAGAACGTCCTTCGCGTTCGCGTGCGAGGGATCAGACAGCATCGACAGCACCTCGGGCTTGAGCATCTCCCACGGCTGGATGTGGATGTGGACGTCGAAAATGCGCATCAGTGCATTATTGCGCCTTCGGCGCGTTGTCCGGTTGTCGGTTGTCGGCGCGCTGCGGCGCGCGTGACCGTTGACAGACGGATTAAGCAACGATCTTCGGGATACTCCGACCCTATCTTCGAGATACCCTGACCCTATCCTCGGGATACCCCGCCCCTATCCTCGAGATACCCCGACCCTATCTTCGGGATACCCCTACCCTATCCTCGGGATACCCCTACCCTATCCTCGGGATACCCCTACCCTATCCTCGGGATACCCCTACCCTATCCTCGGGATACCCCTACCCTATCCTCGAGATACCCCGACCCTATCCTCGGGATACGCCGACCCTATCCTCGGGATACCCCGACCCTATCCTCGAGATACCCCGCCCCTATCCTCGGGATCGGCCGCAACGACCTCGGGATACACAATCCGCTCGGGATTCCCCGAATCCCTCACCGCGCTACCGGCACGCTATCTCCGGCGTATCCCCCATGACAATCGGGGTACCGCGGAACCATCCTCGGGATAGACGGGGCCGAGCCGCAGCTACGCCAGCATCACAAGCCGCATGCACACGGCGGTATCCGGGCACGCGCCGCGGAGCTCGGCCGAGCCGAGAAGCTGGGGGTGAATCTCCTCGCGCCCGATCGGTTTGAAGCCGCGCTTCGCGAAATAGGCCTGGGCCGTGGTCGTCAGGAGGTAGAACTCCCGGATGCCACGAGAGGCCAGTCGGTCCAGCAGTTGCCGGACGATTCGCCGCCCTAGGCCTCGATCGCGGTAGGAGTCGGCGACGGCGACCGAGCGGATGAGCGCGGCCAGCTTGTGCGCCTCGGCGCCGCCACAGCCGACGATGTCGGTGCCGTCGCGAGCGATGATAAAGGTCTTCCAGTGGTCGTCAACGCCCTCGGTGGGCAGTTCGTTGTCGACGAGGAGCTGTTTGATGAGCGGGATGTCATCCGCCGAGGCGCCGCTGATGAGGATCTCTCCGTCGCTCATACGTGATGAGGAGGATAGCAAAAGACCTTTGTTCAGGACGCGCCGACGGTCACCAGTGCAGCCGCCGCTGGCGAAGTGGCCTCACCGCCGACACTGCTTCAAAGTCGCGATCACGATGCAGAAGGAGGACATCGTGATCCATCGCGATCTGGGCGATACAGCAGTCGATCGGGCTGCGAACAGTCTTGCCCGCGCGACGCAGATCGAAATAGATCCGTGCGGCGTCTGCCCAGGACTCGGGACGGCACTCCAGATAGTCCTGAGTGTCAAGGTACTCTCGCAGCAGACTCCATTCCCGCTCATCACGCACTCCCTGCAGCAATTCGAGCTGATGAAATCGGGTCAGCGCTGCTTCGTCGCCATCGAGCTCACGATCGAGAGCGGCCTTGATACGACCGGTGCGATCGCGAAGAACCTCGATCCATACCGACGTATCGACCAGAATCACTCGCGCAACTTTCTCGTCGTTTTGTGATCAAAGCCCTGTCGGAAGCGAATGCGCCCGGCGAGGTCGGCCAGATCTTTCTTCTGACGTGACCGGACTAGCTCCTGAAGCGCGAGATGCACGACTTCCCTTTTCGTGCGCGCTCCTGTCGCTGCCAGCGCTTCCTGCACCAGCTCCTCGTCGAGCACGATGTTCGTTCTCACGTTTTCTCCCAATGTGTACCTGGAGGTGTATTGTACACATCTTGAAGCGCATGGCAGACGAAGGCGCGTCAGCGCCCGGCCTTCGATGTCGATCGGGGCTCGCCATTTGACACGCGCCATCAGCACCGGATCAAAGTTTGCCTTCGCCGCAGACTTAGGTGTATTACTCCGCATAACCTGTCAGGACAGCGGAGGGCGTGATGTTCCATCAAGTGACGATTCACTCGCGGTCAGGCAACTTGGCTCTCGTCGTGATCGGTGCGGCCTACCTTCTCTTCGCGCTGGTGACCCTTTTCTCTTTTGACGTGACCGACGCGTCGCTGGTAGACAGGTTCCTGCAACTGGCGCTCGTTGGCTCGGCGCTCGCCGGCGCATTCTTCCTGCACATCGGCACGCGAAACCTGGGTGTCCATCCGCGTCTCAGGCTCCGGCGCTCATAGCCTATACGCGTGGAACGTCAGCCGCACTAACGAACGATCGCGCAAGCTCCGGTCGGACTGAGAGTCCGACCTGCGTCGAGCCGCCTCCGGCGGCTTATGCCGGCGCACCAACCCTGCCGCGCGGCTTCCTAGCTCGCGGCGGCGTCGCGCCGCTCGTCTTCATCGAGAAGATTCTGTAACGCCGGTGTGATGCCACCGCGCCGCAGCGTGCGTCCGTCGATTGCGGCCACGGGCATGACTCCCATCGTCGTGCTGGTGATGAACGCCTCGTCGACATCAAACAAATCGCTCTCGGGGAGCGGCCGTTCGTCGACGCGAAAGCCGGCGGCCCGCGCAAGACTCACGACGCGGTCGCGCACGACGCCCGGAAGGATGTGCGCATCGAGCGGATGGGTGATGACGACTCCGCCGCGAACGCCGAAGAAGCTGGAGCTCCCTCCCTCGCGCACGACACCGTCATCCACGAACAGCACTTCGTCGGCACCGGCGCGTTGCGCGTTCTTCTTCGCCAGCGTGTTTGCGAGAAGGTTCACCGACTTCACGTCGCAACGTTTCCAACGGAGGTCGGCCGTGGTGCTGAGGCGGATGCCGCGTTCTTTTCTCGCCGCGTCAGGAAAGGTGAAGATCCGCGAGTAGGCGACAACGGTCGGCTCCAGATCTTCGCGATAGAAATGGATGCGCTCCGACTCCCCGCGCGAGACCTGGACGTAGACGGTGCCGTCGTCGAAGGCCGTCCTGGCGATCAATTCGCGCATGATCGCGGCAAAACGGCTTTCGTCCCACGGCGAGCGGATCTCGATCTCGCGCAAGCCGCGCTCCATCCTCCGGTAGTGATCGGCCAGGAAGACGGGCCGCTTTCCGGTGAACTTGAACACGTCATAGACCGCGTCTCCGAATTGAAAGCCGCGGTCTTCGACTCCGATGACCCGCTCAGCAGTGGTCGTGAAACGGCCATTGATGTAGAGGACGTCGTTCATGGGTAGTGGTCGTTGCTGGTAGCCGGGTTGCTTGGTTGCTGAGTTGCACAGTTGCTTAACGACCGAGCAACTCTGCAACCCAGTAACTCAGCAACCTTCTCTCAAGGATTCACCGCCTTCACGATGACGACCGTGCGGTCGTCCTGCTCGCCCGGTCCCCACTCCTTCACCCGCGCGAGCACTTCCCGGCCGATCTCTTCGGCCGAACGGTGCCGGTTCGCGGCGACGAGCATTTCGAGCCTCTCCAGGGTGAACTCCTCGTCGTCCGAGTTGTGCGCTTCGACGATGCCATCTGTGTACAGGCAGAGGAGATCGCCGGCGTCGAGCTTGGCAAAGCCGCGCATGTAGGTGGCGTCGGGTGTCGGCCCGAGCACCGGCCCTCCGTTCGAAAGCAGCTCGATCGTCGTCCCGTCGGCTCGCAATATGAAGGGGAAGTTGTGGCCGGCATTGCAGTAGATGAGGATTCCACCCGTCTCGAGCTCGCCGTAAAAAAGAGAGACGAACTTCGTCGTCAGCCGGCCGCGGTGGATGATGTGGTTCAGCTTTTCCATCGTACGGATGATTTTGAAGTCGCGGTCGGTGGCCATGCGCAGCCCCATGTAGATGTCCCGGACCACGAGCGCCGCGGGAAGGCCGTGCCCCGATCCGTCGGCGATGGCCAGCCCGAGGATGTTGTCGGAGATGGGGATGAAGTCGTAGAAGTCGCCGCTGACGACCTCGGCGGGTACGGTCTTCCCCCAGATGTCGAACCCCGCGTACTGCGGCACCCGCTGCGGAAGGATCGATTGCTGGATGCGCTGCGCTTCGACGATGAGGGACTGGTAGCGATCGGCGCGCAGCCGCTGGTTGACGGTGTAGCGGATGAGGTTGAGCGAGAAGAGGATGTCTTCGCGGCTCAGGTGCGGCGCAACGTCGAACCCGAGGATGTGGGAATGGCTGTCGCCGGCGGCGACGGCGGCGAATCTCTGCGCCCCGAGCTTGCTCTCGAGCACCGGATCGACGCCGGGGTCGGTGGGATCCATGACCACGACGCCGTTCTCCAGCACGAGCTCGATCGGTTTGTAGTCGCGCGGCACGGAGATCCCGAGCGGCCCTTCACTCGACTCGCCGAAGCGCCCGACCAGCTCGTAGTTGTTCTCGTCGGTGAGCTCGTAGATCCGACCGCCTGTGATCCCGAGCTCATGCCGGAAATTCGTAGCGATCGTCTGCCCGATCTGCTCGATGGTGAAGCGCGTCGATTCGGTGTTCTCGATCTGTTCGAGCGTGCGCTCGACTTGGGTTAGGAGGCGTTTGTAATCCATTCTTGGTTGCCGCGAGGTGGCCGATCGAAGCTTATCAGACGCCTATCCCTTGACGCGCTTCGCGCGCATCTGGGCGATGCGCTCGTTCTCGTACCGCTCTTTGAAAGCATTCATCTCTTCGATGGACCGGAACTTGTGCACGCCCTTGGGCATGTTCAGCGGTGGAATGAGGTTGCGCCACGTATCCCAGTGTGACCTGATGCGGTTCTGGAGGTTCGGATCATCCCGGCGAAGCCGCTCGTCGTAGAACGCGTTCATCTCCTCGATCGATCGGAACCTCCTGACCGGCATCATTACTCCTTCAGACCGAATCTCTTACGCAAGTTCAGAGCGTCGATCTTGTCTATCTCGCGGACAGTGTCGCGCTTCATCCGATACAAACTCTCGGCTGTGACAATGCGTATGGGAACGCCGCCTATTTCGGTTGTCTCGCTTTGGAGGTCGGGATAGGTGAACGCTTCTCCAAGGCGGGAAATCACATCGATTCCAAACAGCTCGTTCGGAGGATTGTAGTTGAAGCTGGGATAGTTGCCGACGAAGTCGTCGTTCTGAATCTCGTCGAGATCGGGATCATCCCAGATCGAGCGCAAGGCACGCTTGATCCGAACGAGGTTCTCGGGCGATGGGTCGACAAAAAAGTCGACGTCTTCGGTCGTGCGCGGAAGGCCGTGAAGATTCACCGCAACTCCACCAACCACCTTGTACTCGACACCTTCGCGATTGAATGCTTCGACAATCGATTGAACGCGGTTGAAGTCGATCACGTCACTTCAACTCCACCCCATCCAACTCATATGGAGCCTTGACCCCGAGCAGACCGAGAACCGTCGGATAGATGTCCGCAATGTACGGCGCCCGATCCGTGCCCAGCTTCCGGTTGTAGAAGAAAATACCCTTCACGATCTCGGGGTCGACGGAGCAATGGTCGCCGCTCCAGACCTGCTTGTTCGGCTCGATGAGTTGTTTGGGGACGCCGCCCAGGGACGTCTGCCAGGAGACGCGGTAGCCGTCGTTGTTGGTGACGAAGAGGTCGGGGATCAGGTACGGATCGAACTGGCGGTAGACCTCCTCGCGGGCAAGCACGCGGCGGACGGGATGCTCCATCGTCTCGGGGTCGGTCATGGTCACGAGGCGCGCTTTCAACTCGGCTTTGAGAGCGTCGTACTCGCCGCCGGGGCTCACGATGCCCTGCGCTTCGCGGCCCTTCACGTTGATGTACATCTCGCCGAGGCCCATGGCGTAGGCGCGGGTGTGCGACCAGTCGACGTTCTCCCAGAACTGGCCGGAGTCGAAGAGCATCTCGACGTTACGGTCCTTCACCTGAACTCCGGTCTTGAGCGACATGTAGCCGTTCATTACCAGCCACGTGTTGTAGTTCACCGACTTGCGGAACGATGCGAAGCCGTGGTCCGACAGGACGATCAACGCGGCATGCTTCTTCTCCGCCGCCGCCATGGCATCGCCGACGATCGCGTCCATGAGCTGGTAGGAGCGAAGCAGCGCATCGCCCCACTTCTCGTGCAATGCGGCGTCGTAGGCAGGATGTTTCGGGTCCATGAGCCGCCAGAAGACGTGGCCGACGCGATCGGGGAACTCGAAGCACTGCACCATCAGCTCTTCGTCGCCGCCGAGGAAGGCGTCGAACATCTTCCGGTCCTGGGCAACCGTGAAGGTCATGTCATCCCAGAACATCTGCTCGTCCGCGAAGCCCTCGGAGATGGCCCATGTGTCGATCTGCCAGCCGAGGGTCTTGTAGAGGCCGTAGTCGCGCGCAAGCTGCGGAGCCCACCGCGGCGGCGCTGAGATGTTGAAGCCGGGCGGCAGGCTGCGCGGGTCGAAGTTGATCGGCGAGAGATACAGCTTCACTTCCGGCTGCGAGGCCATCAGATGGAAGCGGCTGATGCCGTGGATCTTGATCAGGGGATTGAACGGGAAGACGAAGTCCGTCCAGCCGCTCCACTCGCCGGGGCGCAGTGTCACCTTCTGACCGCTCTCTTCGATCGTGATCGAGTTGCGGTCGCTGGCGACGGTGATGGTCATGGGGATGGAGATGTACGGCGGCGTTCCGAACAGCTTGTTCGGCGGCCCCTGGATCTTCGTGGTGATGACGCCCTTGTTGTCCTCGAGCTGAACCACCTCGATGGAGAACTCGTTCGAGCCGGTGCGGTGGAAATCGAGCTCCGAGGTGAAGTAGAACGGCTTGCCAACTCGTCCGGAGACATCAGGGACTCCGAGGCCCGAGAGCATCTCGCCGAGCGGGAAGTCGTGTGCCGGGAACGTGACCGGGACGTGGACTACGCGCGCCGTGCGGCCGGCATTCGCGGCCGCTTCCCAGAACGGGATTCCCTGGCGACGATTGATGACGCCTGGCCTGGTGACCGGGATGTACTTCTTCGTGGCCACGAATGCACCCACCGCCGCGCCGGCCGCGATGACGAGCATCGCGATCCGTGCGGTGCGCCGGAAGAAGAGCGCGATCAGCGCCAGCACGATGAGGATCACGGCAGCGGCGGCGATCGGATTCTTATCGCCGAGGAGAAACGGCTCTTTCGTCTCGTCGAATGCGGCGAAAACCGGAAGGTACGTCTTCGGATCGCGTCGCAGAAAGTCGAAGATGCCGGTACGCCCGGGATCGATACCTGTCGAGAAGGTCGACCAGGAAACGGGAGTCTGCGCCGGTACGGTCGGACGCAACGGGCGGAAGGTCCCTTGCGCGCGCAACCGGGCCAGGTTCGGCAGCTTTCCTTCGTTCATCCACTGCTCGGTGTAGCGGGCGTCGACGCCGTCGAAACCGAGGACGATCACCTTCTCCCTGGCCAGCATCGAGAGGGGAAAAAGCGCTGCCACGAGGGTGAGAATTCGGAAGAATCGCATCGACCGGCATCATACTTGTAGTCGGGTCGGCACGGGTCGGCACGGCCGACAACGTTGGTTGCCGAGGACTTCTATTCGTGTTTCCGGTCTGAGTGTGAGGTGCCGAATGAAACTGCGTCAACTCTTTGGGTCTCTGGCAGTTGTGCTGCTTCTCGCCTGCGGCGGCGGTGAGAAGAAAGGCGCCGCCGGCGACGCGAATACGCTCGTCATCGCGGTGATGTCGTCGCCGACGAACCTGGACAGCCGTGTGGGTGCCGACAACGTCTCCAGCAGGATGTTCGACCTGGTCTACAGCGGCCTGATCAAGGTCACGCCGAACTTCAACTACGCTCCCGACCTGGCCACGAGTTGGGAGACTCCCGACGACAAGACGATCGTCTTCCATCTCAATCCGAACGCGAAGTTTCACAACGGCCAGCCGGTGAAGGCCTCCGACGTGAAGTGGACGTACGAGTCGCTGATGAACCCCACGTTCACGACCTCAAAGCGTTCCGGCTACACCTCGGTCGATCACATCGAGACGCCCGACCAGCAAACCGTCATCTTCAAGCTGAAGGAAGCGAACGGCGGCATCTTCGACAACCTCACGGTCGGCATCCTCCCGACCGGTGCCGATACGAACATCTACAAGACGAAGCCGATCGGCTGCGGGCCGTACAGGCTGATCGAGCACCGTCCTGACGACCGTCTGGAGTTCGAGGCATTCGAGCAATGGCACGGCGGCGCTCCGAAGATCAAGCACATCACGGTTCGCATCATCCCCGACGCCACAACGCGGATCCTGGAGATGCGCCGCGGTACGGTGAATTTCGAGGTGAACGCCATTCCGTTCGAGAACGTGGCGGAGTTCGAGAAGAACCCCGACTTCACGGTCGTGAAGAGCACGGGCTCGGTCTATCAATACCTCGCCTTCAATCTGCATGATCCGGCGCTGGCCAAGCCGCTGGTGCGGCAGGCCATCGCACACGCAATCGACCGTGAGCGGATCATCCGCGACATCCAGCGCGGATTCGCGCAGCCGACGGAGACCATGTTGGCCGAGGGGCACTGGGCGCGAGCGACGAACCTCCCGACCTATGCCTACGATCCAGTGAAGGCGAAACAGCTACTGGCGCAGGCCGGCTATCCGAACGGTTTGAGCCTCGTCTTCAAGACGTCGACCGACCAGGAGGCGAACTCGCGCGCCCAGGTGATGCAGGACATGATGAAGAAAGCCGGCTTCAACGTGACCATCCAGTCGAACGAGATGTCGACGTTCTTCGCCGACATCGGAAAAGGCAACTTCCAGTTGTACTCGCTCACACGCAACGGGATCTCCGACCCCGATTTCTACTACGTCATCTTCTACTCGAAGAACACGCCGCCCAACGGGCAGAATCGCGGGTACTACGTCAATCCGCGCCTGGACCAGTTGATGCTGGAAGGGCACGCCACCTTCGACCGCGCAAAGCGCAAGCCGATCTACCAGGAGGTCCAGCAGATCGTGGCCACCGACCTCCCCTATCTCTCGCTCTACATGCAGTCAAACGTCGCCGTGATGCGGAAGAACATCAGCGGGTACGTGCAGTATCCGGCCGGGTTCTACACGTCGATTCCGCAGATGACGATGAAATGAGGGGCCGATCAGCTCCGCGGATCCCGCTCGGACGCCGTGCAGACGTACACGAGCGCGGGTGGAAGGTTGCGGAACACACGGCTGACTTCCGTGCGATCGAACACCTCGCGCACCTCGTCCAGCACGGTTGCTCCGTACTGGAAGGCGACGAAGCGCCCTCCGGGCCGAAGCGTTCTCCGCACCTGTTTCAGGATGCTCGTGCGATCCGCCGATGAAAGGTTGGCCAGGGGTAGCGAAGAGATGATCGTGTCGGCCCCGTCGAGGTCGTGCAGTTTCGCGATCCGGCGCAAATGCAGCGCATCGCCTCGCACGACCTCCACCGAACCGAATTCGCAGCGGAGCCGGACGGCGAAATTGCCGCTGAGCTCCAGCAGAACCAAGCGTGTGCCGGGGCCCACGGCCCGAATGAGGTGACGGGTAACCGCGCCCGTTCCCGGACCGATCTCGATGACTGTCTTCGCATCCCGAAGGTGGGCCGCTTTACAGATTCTCGATGCAAGAGCGGCGGAGCTGGGGGCGATGCTGCCGACGGTGCGCGGCGACGCGGCGAAGGCTCGGGCGAAAGCCAGCCACTCGCGAAAACCCCTCGCGGGACCAGTCAGCGCCGGGACGGCGGCGGCTATCTCTTCCCTTGTCAGCGGTAGTTCCTCGTGGCGCGGAGCATGATCGTGCAAAGTGCGCGACCACATCAGCACGCCAGGCCAGCCTCTCACGTTCTACCCTATCATGAGGATCATACGCTCTCACTCCGATCAACCCGCGACGGGCGGCACTGCCCCGCTAACCGGCCGAGCACTACCGGCTGACCGTATCCCGCTCGTCTCGGTCGTCGTCGCGACGACGGCTGCGATCGTTGTCATCAAGTCCGTCATCGCCTATCGCGACCTGAGTCACCACGGGATTTCACCGTTGCTCTTCGATGGCCGTTGGGGGGTATTCGCCGTCAGGATGTTCCTCTGCTCGGCTCAGGATATGGCGGTCGGCTGCGTCATTCTGGCGACCGCACTGCTCGCCGGCGCGAGATTGGGGACTCGGGGCCGCGTCATCCTGCGGGCACTGGTGAGGATCGCCGCCGTCGGCGCCATCGCATGGATGCTCGTGAACCTGCAGACGTTCCACGTCCTGCGCCGCTTCGTCAATCTATCGTTGATCGAACTGGCCGGGGGACTACGGGTCGAACGCTCGATCTATGGATACGCGCCGCTTTCGCTAGTGGCCGTAATCGTTGCCGCGCCGCTGGCGACTCTTCTGGTATCCGCGATCCTCGGCGCGGTTCTCATCCGCTTCCAGGGTGTCATGCGGCTGCTGCGACCCGCCTTTCTGCTGGGATACGCCGTCGTCTTCTCAGGCCTCTCGATCGTCGCCGCCGACCGATGGTTCACTCCGGCAACCGGCGACTTTCCCCAGAATCCGCACCTGCTCCTGGCCAGGTCGTGGCTGCGGTCGCTGCGCTCGACTCGGTTCCCGCCCCCCGATTTCCGCGCGACGCGTTTGCTGCAGCCGCTGCGCTCGCGTCAGGACGTGGCGGTCGACGGGCAGCGGCCGCGCAACATCATCATCGTCGTTCTCGAATCCGTCAGCGCGGTCTACTTCCATGACTACGGCAGCCCGTTTCTGACGACACGGCGACTGGAGAGCCTGGCCGATCGCAGCCTGCTGTTCGAGAACTTCTATTCGGCTTCGACGAATACCGTCCCCTCCGGGCTGGCCATTTTCGGATCCGAATACAACCAGTTCAACGGTGAGCCGACCGTCATGGCCTATCCGCGATATCCGGTCGCTTCCGCTCCGGAATGGCTTCGCCAGCATGGATACCGCACCGTCTTCCTCGCGGGAGGCGACTGGAACTACGCGAACCTTCCGCGTTACCTGTCCGGGTTTGACCTGGCTCGCGATGGATATCAGCACTGGAGCAAGGAGACGCGGAATTGGCCCTTGACGAGGGACCAGTATTCGGATGCGGACCTGTTCCAGGACGCACAGCGCGCGATCGAGGAACTGCGTAACGGCCGGCAGCCGTTCCTTCTCGTGCTGTGGTCCTACGACGGTCACAGTCCCTATCGCGCCGCTCCGTGCGATGCAACCTTCAACGATTCTGATTTTCCCACCGCGATCAGGACCGTCAACGAGGATCCCCGCCTTCTTCCAGCCCAGAAAATCGAGGCGGAGAAGCCGGCCGAGTTTCATCGCTACCTTGCCAGCATCTGCCGCGATGACCAGTTGATCGGTGCTCTGGTCGACGACCTCGATCGCACCGGCCTTGCCGATTCGACGATCGTTGCCATCACCGGCGACCACGGCGAGGCTTTCGGCCAGCACGGATGGTTCAGCCACGGCAACGGGCTTTATGAAGAGGACGTCCACGTGCCGCTCATACTGATCAGTCGCGCCTTGCGCCGGTACGGCCCTCGCTCAGCCGTCGTCGGCAGTCAGGTCGACCTCTGGCCGACGCTCGCATCCATCTGTCAGCTCCCGCTGCACCCGCAGTGGCAAGGCCGCTCGCTCCTGGCTGATGAGCATCCTCCGGCGTTCTTCTACCGAGGGGGAGGGATCGGCGTCCGCGAGGGACGGTACGAATACATCTTCGACTATCCGTCGGACGAGAACCTGCTGTTCGATCTGAGCTCCGATCCTCACGAACAGAAGAACGTCGCCGGCGAGCAGCCCGACCTTACGGCGAGGTTTCGTTCTCTGGCCACAAATTGGGCGTCGTTCAGCGATGAGCGCACGCAGCAGCGGTTGGAGGGGAAGTAGTGGATTTCCCGGCCGTCAAACGGCGACACCCTCGCAGCCCGACGTCGGCCAGGGGGTGCCGACGTGCGAGAGTGCCGCCGTTTCACGGCCGGCCGTCAAAGGGCGACACCCCCGAGCCCGGTGTGCCGGCCAGGGAAGCCGACACGCGAGGATGCCGCCGTTTCGCGGCCGGATTTCGCAGTAGCGATCAAATGGGAGACGTCCGTGGCCCCGAAAAGGTCACGCGACTGCGCGAAGCCGGCTTGGGCTAAGCGCGAGGAGGAGAGCGCGGATCGGACGGTGTGGCGATGAGGATCAGCGTGGGCTCGGGCAGCAGCAGTTCCACGCGCGCGATGGCGATGAATCCGGCCACGAGGATGAGGAACGACACGATGATCGCCAGCGCTTCCTCGAGGGAGTTGCCGTCCATCGCCAGATCATCCGAAACGGAGATGATCGGGAAGAGAAGGACAAGGATGCAGGCCAGTCCCAGCGTAGCGCGGCTCGAGCGGCGCGGGATCACCGTGAAGGCGCCGGCGACAATGGCCAGCCAGACTGCATTGAGCACAAATTCCATCGGTGACATCGCGCAGCAGCCGGCCGTTTCGACCGGCTGCTGCATTGTATGACGTTTATGGTCCGCAGACGGTTTCAATCAACATGGCGCAGACCTGATAAGGATCCATGTTCGCGGCTGGTCTGCGGTCTTCGAAATATCCGCGGCCTTCGTTCGTCGTGGCCATGGGGATGCGCACGGACGCGCCGCGGTCGCTGATTCCGTAGCGGAAGGCGTGGATCGGCGCGGTCTCATGGAGGCCGGTCAGGCGCTCTTCATTGTGCGCGCCGTAGACTTTGATGTGCTCGTCGTGGCGGCGTTCCAGCTTCTTCATCGCTTCTTCGATGACCTTGATGCCGCCTTCGGCACGCATGGCCTTGGTCGAGAAGTTCGTGTGCGCGCCCGCTCCGTTCCAGTCTCCTTTGACCGGCTTCGGATAGAGCGTGGCGCTGATACCGTACTCTTCGCCGATGCGGTAGAGGAGCCAGCGGGCCAGCCACAGTTCGTCCGCGATGTCGGGTGCCCCAATCGCGCCGACCTGGAATTCCCACTGTCCCGGCATGACCTCGGCGTTGGTGCCGACGATGTGAATGCCGGCGCGCAGGCAGGCATCGGCGTGCGCTTCCACAACGTCGCGGCCGAACACCTCGTCCGCGCCGACGCCGCAGTAGTAGCCGCCCTGCGGCGCGGGAAATCCGTGATCGGGCCAGCCCAGGGGACGGTTGCCGTCGAAGAAGGTGTACTCCTGCTCGATGCCGAACCAGGAGTCGTGCTCCTTGTAGCGTTCGGCCGCCTGGCGCAGAAACGCGCGTGTGTTGCTCGGATGGACAGTACCGTCCGGATTCAGCACCTCGCAGAGGACGAGAACGTCGCCCTCTCGGTGCAGTGGGTCCGGAACCATCTTCACCGGGCGCAGAAGCAGATCGCTGAAATGTCCGGTGGCCTGTTCGGTGCTCGAACCGTCGTAGCCCCACTCGGGAATGTCAGCAATCGACTTCGCCGGGTCGATGATCTTCGTCTTCGAACGAAGCTTCGCAGTTGGCTTCTGCCCATCGATCCAAATGTACTCCGCTTTGATTTTGGCCAAGGCCGTCAACCTCCTTCGTTGAGATGAAACACGATAGCAGAACGAAGTGGATTAGTGGATCAGCACGGATTCATCGAAGGTTCATGGAAGATCAGGAGGATTTCGCGGCCTTCCTGATCCACGAATCCACGCATTGGCTACTAATCGACCGCGTTCCCCACACGCGCCGGGGGGACCGCTTGCAATTCCTCGCCCACCCTGCTGACGACCACGAGATTCTTGCCCAGCGACTTGGCCCGGTACATGGCGGCGTCCGCGCGGCGGAGGAGGTCGCTTTTCTCCTGCTCCAGCGAGCCGGCAGGATCGGAACTGGGGAGGTGCTGGGCAATGCCGAGAGAGGCGGAAAGGAGGCCGGAGAGGTGCAGAGGGGGCATACTGAAGCCCCACTCACGGCTCAGGAACGTCGTCTCCTCGATCGTTCGCCGGATCTCTTCGCACACGGCGATTCCGTCGACGAGCTTGGTGTCCGGCAACACGATCACGAACTCGTCGCCGCCGTAGCGCGCCACCGTGGCGTCGCCCTGCTGCACGATCCGTTTGAGGAGGAAGCCCACCTCGCGGAGCACCTGGCTCCCGGCGAGATGGCCGTGGCCATCGTTGATGGCCTTGAAGCGATCCAGATCCATGAAGATCAGGACCCCCTCGTTGCCGGTGCGCCGCGCGTCCGTGAGCGTCTCGGACAGGCGGATGTTGAACCAGCGATCGTTGAAGAGGCCGGTCAGGTCGTCTTTCTTGGCCAGTTCATGGGCCCGTTTGGCGTCGAGCGCGTTCTGCAGCGTGAAGGAGGTGTAGCCTGCGAAGATCTCCAGCAGCGTCTTATCGCGCTCGGTGAAGATGGCCCCGTCGATCCGGTTGATCAGCTCGAGCACGCCGCAGACGGTCTTGCCGATGTAGATCGGCACGCAGACGACCGAATGGGTCTTGTGTCCGAGCTGCTGATCGAACTCAGCGTAGAAGAAGTCGTCCTCCTTGACGTCGGCGGAGACGTATGGGGTGCCGGTCTGGTAGACCTGCCCGACGATCCCGAACTTCGCGGAGAGACGCTGGCCGATGAGGTGACGGCTGGCCTGGCCGAAGGTGGCGATGAATACCAGCTCGTTCTCGCGCCGTATGGCCACTTTCCGGAACGGGTCGTCGAGCAGGATGGAGCCCGATTCCGACGGCACGAACTCGTTGGCCTTCTGCAGGATCTGGCGAAGGATGAGATCGAGATCGATGTCCGACTTGAGCGAGAGCCCCGCTTTCTGCCGCTCCAGAAAGCGTTCCAACTGCGGGATTTCGAGCGCGTGAAATTGCATCATCGGCAGTCAGCGAAGCCGTGATTATAAACTCCTGTTCCAGCTCCGCGGCCAAGGTCATTTACAATCCCGCCTCATGCGCAAACTGATCATCGCTCTCGCCGCCCTCACCGCCACATCGCTCTTCGCCCAGCAGGACTTCAGCAAAGTCGAGATCAAGGTGACCAAAGTCGCCGGCACCGTGTACATGCTCGTGGGCGCCGGAGGCAACATCGGCGTATCAGCGGGCGACGATGGCATCGTCATCGTCGACGATCAGTTCGCGCCGCTTGCGCCGAAGATCAAAGAGGCCCTGCACGGCATCACCGCCAAGCCGATCAAGTTCATCCTCAACACCCACTACCACGGCGATCACACAGGCGGAAACGAGATCTTCGGCAAGGATGGCCCCATCATCGCCCACGAGAATGTCCGCACGCGCCTGGCCGCGGGCTCGAAGAACCTCGGCGGCGTAACCCCGCCCGCGCCGAAGGACGCCCTGCCGGTCATCACCTTCAACGACCGGGCCACGATCCACGTGAATGGCGAAGACATCCGCGCCGTCCATTTCCCCCACGGGCACACCGACGGCGACAGCATCATCTACTTCCCCCAGTCGAACGTCGTTCACATGGGCGATGACTTCTTCAACGGCATGTTTCCCTTCGTCGACGTCGACAACGGTGGCAGCGTGAAGGGCATGCTGGCCGCCGTCGACAAGGTCCTGTCGACCCTCCCCGACGACGCCAAGGTCATCCCCGGCCACGGACCTCTCTCGGACAAAGCCGGCCTCCGCGCCTTCGCCGAGGTGCTCCGTGGTTCGAGCGGTGCAGTCGCTAAAGCCGTCGCCGCCGGGAAGACCCTCGAACAGATGAAGGCGGACAACGTCCTCGGACCGTGGGACTCCTGGGGCAAGGGCTTCATCAAGAGCGACGCCTGGCTGGCCCTGCTGGTGTCCGAGGCGAAGAAGCCGTAGGGCATATCTACGACGATAGCCGCATCTTGTGAACCAACTCCGCTGTCCCGATGAACGCGATTGCGATCGCCGCGTACAGCAGAGTCACCGTCCACGCCGGTGTGGAGTAGAAGCCGGCGAAGTCGAGGGCCTTCGTCGCTCCGTTGTCGTTGACGACGACGTACCAGAACGTGAGGAAGAGGACGATGAAGGTTTTCGGGTTGCCGCTGATCACCCCGAGCGATGTCGCGGCGGCAGCGATGAAGACGATGCCGACGACCAGCGGGAGCAGCCGGCCTCGCTGCGCCAGCGCGGCCTGGAGAAGCGGGGCGACGAGCAGCAGGAACGCGACGATGGCAGCCGAGCGGAGCTTCCAGGTCACAAAACGCTCGCGCAGCCGCGGGGCGGCGTAGATGAGGCCCGTGGTGCCCGCGCGTCGGTCACGCGACGCAACGTCGGCGATGAAGAGCGCGGCCAGGGCGAAGCCGGCCACGACCGATGCCGGTTTGGCGATCGACGCGATCGTGATGCCGAGGAGGGCGAAGCCGGCGAACGGAGTGGCGGCGAAGGTCATCTTGGCGTCGTTCAACGCTGCGCCGCGCACGGGCAACGCGGCCAGAGGTCTGACGAAGGGCCGTGCCAGCGCGTTGAAGTTCCGCATCCAGCCCCGCTTCCCTTTCGCTCCAGAGGCGCGAAGACGGGCTGGATCGAAGCGGTGGAAGAAGAGTTGGGCCAGCAGCAGCAGCGGAATCGAGGACGCCGTCGACACCAGGCGCGTGGCCCACGCTCCCCCGCCGAGGTTGAATCCGTCGATGACCAGGACCCGCTTGGTGGCGTCGAATGGGCTCATGCCGATCGACATCGAATCGGTATGGAAGTTCCGGTGCGTCTGCTCCATCAGATAGCCGAAGCCGCTGAAGTCGAAGTAGCGCGCCGCGCCTTCGCCGCCGTGCATCATCATGTTGACGACGAAGGCCAACGAAAGGGAGTAGAGAAAGAAGTAGGCCACATCGCCGAAACGGCCGGAGAGAAACGGAATCGATTCGAAGACGATCGCGGCGACGGAGACGAAGACGATCGTCGACGGCGCGACGATGGCGTACTGCTTGATGAAGATCAGCGGCTCCAGCGGCGCCTCACCGCGCACGAGCAGCATGGCCATCGAGGCCAGCATGTAGCCGGCCACGAAGGTGGTGAGAAAGACCACGTTGCCGAGGAACTTGCCGATGACGTATTCGCCGGTGCGGACGGTAGTCGAGGCGATGACGTAGCCGCAGCGCGAGTCGATGTCGCGCCGGACGGCATTCGAGATGACATAGAAGCCGAAGAGGCCGATGAAGATCGTGGCCAGCATCGACGTCCCCATGCCGATGGCTGCGGAGTTGTAGAGAACGCGCGCGCCGTTGATCTGCATCAGCGTCATGCCCGTCTTCGGATTGGGAACCCAGACGTAGGCGAAGGCGCTGAGCAGCAGGAAGACGATGACCGTCGACAGCCGGCGGAATCGGATCAGAAAGTCGGCGCGGACGATGGCGCCAATACGCCCGATCACGCCGCCGCCTTCCCGCTCATGGTGTGGAGGAAGGCATCTTCGAGCGTCGGCTCCGCGGCGCTGGCGCCGCCTCCCGGCTCCTCGGCGCTGACAATGCGCACGTGAACGCCGTCTGATTTGCGCACGGCGCTGGAGACGCGGGCGGTGCGTCGCAGTTCATCGAACCGTTCCGACGGGACGACCATCTCCCACACGCTCCCCGCGGCGCCGCGCATCAGCTCCTCGGGTGTGGCGCAGGCGACGATCGATCCGCCGCTCATGATGGCGATGTGCGTGGCCACCGACTCGACGTCGGAGACGATGTGAGTCGAGAGGATGACCAGCTTGCCGAGTCCAACGTCGGCCAGGACGTTGCGGAAGCGAACGCGCTCCTCGGGGTCGAGGCCGGCTGTCGGCTCGTCGACGATAACGAGGTCAGGATCGTTGATCAGCGCCTGGGCGATGCCGAGGCGTTGTTTCATGCCGCCGGAGAATCCGCCGATCGGGCGTTTGGCGACGTTGTGCAGGTTGACCATCTCCAGCATCTCGCCGACGCGGGCGCGGCTGTGAACGCCTTTCAGCGCCGCGAAGTAGCTGAGGAACTCGACGGCGGTGAGGTTGTCGTAGACGCCGAAGTCCTGTGGGAGATAGCCGAGCTTGCGGCGGATGGCGTCGGGATCGCGGACAACGTCGGTGCCCTGGAAGCGGATCGTCCCCTCGGTCGGCCGCGTGATGGTGGCGATCATCTGCATCAGCGTGGTCTTGCCCGCGCCGTTCGGACCGAGGAGCCCGATGACACCGCCGCCGATGGAGAGCGAGACATCGCGAACCCCGTAGTTGCCGCCGCGAAACTTTTTGCTGACCCCTTCGATGATGAGCATGCGCACGTATACGCGGCGCGGGGGCGGTGGTTATGGCGGTGAAGCGTAGCGCCGCATCGTAGCGCCCAGCGTAGCGCCGTCGGCTCGACGGCTGGACCGCTGCCGGCTCGGCGACGGTGTCGGGAGTGGTTTTGACACAAGAACCGCCAGCGAGCCGCTGGCGGTCCAGCCGTCGAGCCGACGGCGCTACGCTCCGCGGCGCCTCCGGCGTCGCCAGAGTCCAAACACCATCACGAAGGCCAGCGTCCCCAACGTGATCACCCGCCCGATGACGAACGATTTCGGGAGATAGACCAGGCGCACCGTGTGCCTTCCGGCCGGAACGAATACGCCGAGGAAGGCGTGGTTCGCGCGAACGATCGTGACCCACCGGT
>Ga0307470_10000159_pt1 | contig 47328 bp, 41 predicted proteins | sample atmos_gasesAM3C__FD_204565 | JGI IMG/M metagenome (GOLD analysis project Ga0307470, IMG submission 204565) | Hardwood forest soil microbial communities from Morgan-Monroe State Forest, Indiana, United States - atmos_gasesAM3C_05 | ecosystem: Environmental > Terrestrial > Soil > Temperate forest... | reverse complement strand
GGGGTTCGAGGCGATCCTCGGCGCCGTCGCCCACGGCACCCCGGCCGGCCCCTGATGCTGCCGGCCAAGACCCACCCGCAACGCTGCTCTTCGGCACGGCTGGAGGCGGACCCTGACCTGCTCCGGCACCGACGCACCGGGCCGGCCTGGCCGAACGTGATGTTTGGGGCGGGCCCGGGCGGGCTGGTAACCTCGGCTGTCGCGCGCGGCCAGATGGTGCTGCGCGCGGATGTGACTCCTTCAGGCTGACTTCCAAGAGGCTCTCGCGTGGCGAACATCAAGTCCCAGATCAAGCGGATCAAACAGAACGAGAAGCGCCGGCTGCGCAACAAGTCGGTCAAGTCGTCGGTGAAGACGGCCATCCGGAAGTTCCGGGAGGCGGCCGAGGCCGGCGACAAGGAGACCGCGGTCGCCGCGATGCATGCAGCGTCCCGGCAGCTCGACAAGGCGGCCAGCAAGGGCGTGATCCACAAGAACCAGGCCGCCAACAAGAAGTCGGCCATGGCCCTGAAGGCCAACGGCCTCTGACCCGCGTCGTCGGAGCGGCGTCCACCCGGAGTGGGCGCCGCTTCGACGTCTGTGCTATCGGCTGTGTCGTCGGCGGCTGCCTGCCAGCGGCACAAGCTAGCGGAGGCGGCGGGCTCGGGCCAGCCCAATGATGGCGTGTTCGAGGGCGTACGACGGGTCGGCCGCGACGCCCTTGACCTCGGCGTTCAGGTCGGCGACGAGACGCAGCGCGGCCCGTAGCCCTGGCTCGGCCCAGCCCCGGGCCTGGCCCTGCGCCCGCCTGATCTTCCACGGCGGCAGCCCGAGGCTGCTGGCGAGCTGGTTCGGGTTACCCCGGCCGGCACCGGTGACCCGGGCGATCGTGCGCACGCCGTCGGCCATCGCGTCGGCGACCAGCACGTGTGCCACCCCGACCGCTAGTGCCCAGCGCAGCGCCTCCAGCGCGCCGGGCACATCGCCGACCACGGCTCGGTCGGCGACGGCGAACCCGGTGACCTCGGCCCGGCCGCGGTGGTACCGCGCGACGGCAGCGGCGTCGATCCGGCCACCGGTGTCGGCGACCAGCTGGGCGCAGCCGGTGGCCAGCTCGCGCAGGTCGCTGCCGACCGCGTCCAGCAGCGCCGCGACGGCGTCCGCCGTGATGGCGCCGCCGGCCCGGGCTACCTCCCGCCGGATGAAGTCCAGCCGCTCCTCGGCCCGGGTGAGCCTGACGCACTCGGCCACCTCGGCGCCCGTCGCCCGGAACGCCTCGACCAGCGCCTTCGCCCGGCCGCCACCGGAGTGCACGGCCACCAGGGTGACCTCGGGGGCCGGGTCGGCGAGGTAGCGGACCAACGCCGCGACCAGCTCCTTCCCCGCGTCCTGAGCGGCCCGGAAGACCACCACCCGGCGCTCGCCGAACAGCGACGGGCTGAGCAGGTCAAACAGGTCACCGGGCTGGGTGTCGGCGGCGGACAGCTCCCGGACGTCGCACTCCGGATCCACCGACCGGACCCGGGCGACCACCTCCGCTACGGCGCGCGAGCAGAGCAGCTCCTCATCGCCGAGGACGAGCCGGAGCGGGGTCGGTACGAGGCTGGTCACGGGTCCATCCTGGCACGGCGGTACGACGACCTCAGCCGGCGGGCGAGCCGCGCGCCCGCGGGTAGACGACGAGCCGGCCGTCCTGTTCGCACACCACGATGTCCCCGCTGGTGTCGGTGCGCAGGATGCGCACGCCGAGCCGGTCGAGCTCGGCCAGCAGCAGCGGCGACGGATGGCCGTAGTCGTTGCCCTCGCCGACAGAGACGATGCCGACCTGTGCGTGCACCGCGCCCAGGAACGCCGGGTCGCTGTAGGCCGAGCCGTGGTGGGGCACCTTGAGCACCTCGGCCGGCAGCTCGCCCGGCCGGTCCCGCAGCAGCGCGCGCTGGGCGTCGATCTCGGCGTCACCGGAGAGCAGCATTGTGTGGCCGTGCGCCGCCACCCGCAGCACGACGGAGGAGTTGTTCGGGTCGGACCGCGTGCCGTGGAAGGCGCGCTCCGGACCGAGCACCTCGATCCGGACCCCCGCCACCTCGCGGACCTCGCCGGCCTGGAGCGCCAGCAGCGGCACCCGGGCGCCGCTCGCCTCCGCGGTAACCGCGCGCCATGCCCAGCCCGGCTCGTGCAGCGGCCCGGTGGCGACGGCGCCCACCTGGCGGCCGTGCAGCACCCCGGACAGCCCGCCGACGTGGTCAGCGTGCAGGTGGGTGAGCACCAGCAGCGAGACCCGCCGGACGCCGAGCCGGTGCAGGCAGGCATCCACCGCGACCGGGTCGGGGCCGGCGTCCACCACGACGGCGGAGTCGCCGCCGGCATGCACGGCCAGCGCATCACCCTGGCCGACGTCGCACGCCGCCAGCAACCAGCCGGACGGCGGCCAGGCCGGGGTGAGCGCCCGGACCGGCAGGCCAACCAGCACGGCGCCAACCAGCACGGCCAGCCCGACCCGACGCGCCGCGGCGGACCGCGCCGCTGCCCACAGCACGGCCAGCGCCACCGCCAGCACCGCACCCCCACGCCAGCCGGCCGGCCACGGCAGCGCCGCTGCGGGCACCGCGGCACCGTGCTCGGCCACGACAGCGATCCAGCCGGCCGGCACCCCGGCCACGGTGGCCAGCGCGTGCGCGACGCCGGCCGAGGCCGGTGAGACGACGGCGGCAAGCAGGCCGAGCACCGTTGCCGGTGCCACCGCGGGCGCCGCGAGCAGGTTCGCCGGAACCGTGACCAGGCTGACCGCGCCGCCCAGCCCGGCCAGCAGCGGCGCGGTCACCACGAACGCCGCGGCCGCGACCGCCAGCCCCTCGGCGACGCCGGCTGGCACCCGGTGCGCCCGCAGGGCGGCCGTCCAGCCCGGCGCCAGCAGGACCAGCCCGGCCGTGGCCACGACCGACAGCGCGAACCCGGCCGACCGGGCCAGCTCAGGCTGCCACCACAGCAGCCCGAGCACGCTGGCCGCCAGCGCCGGCAGCACCGAGCGGGAGCGCCCGACGGCCAGCGCCAGCAGCGTGACGCCGCCCATCACCGCCGCCCGCAGCACGCTCGGCGACGGCCGGGCCAGCAGCACGAACCCGACCAGCGCCACCCCGCCAGCCAGCGCCGACAGCATCGGCCCGGCCGACAGCGCCCGGAGCAGCAGGAGCACCGCGCCGACCACCAGGGTGACGTTCATGCCCGAGACCGCGGTGAGATGGGACAGCCCGGTCGTGCGGAAGTCCGCGGCCAGCACCGGATCCATGCCGCTGGTGTCGCCGACGACCAACCCGGGCAGCAGCCCGCGGGCACCCGGCGGCAGGCCGGCGGCCGCATCCCGCAGGCCCGCCCGCAGCCGCCCGGCCAGCCGCTGCGTCCAGGAGGGCGGGCCCACCTCGTCCGGTGGTGCCCGGGTCGACAGCATCGCCACCGTCAGGTCGCGGCCGAGCGGCGGGCCGAGCTGAGCATGTAGCCGGACCCGCTGGCTGGGCAGCAGCGAGCGCCAGCCCTCGGCCGGGGCGAGCACCACGACCCGGCCGGACAGGCGCCAGCTCCGGCCGCCCACGCTCGCCTGGTCGACCCGCGCCGGCACCGCCACCTCCGGACCGCCGCCCATACCGCCGCCGGTGCCGCGCACCGCCAGCAGCCGCGGGTCGTCCCGCACGGTGACCCACAGCACCCCGGCGGCCCGCTGGCTGGCCAGCCCGGCCAACGGCGAACCGTCCCGGGCCACCACCCGCAGCCCGGTGCCGACCAGGGCCGCGCCGGCACAGCCGAGGGCCAGTGCCAGCACCCCCGACCAGCGCCACCGCCCCAGGAGCGCGAGCCCGCCGGCCACCAGCCCGACCCCGCCCAGCAGCAGGCACCAGCCCGCCGGCCAGGCCAGGCCGCCGTACGTCGCCAGCCAGCCACCCACCGCGCCCGGGACGAGCCGCCCGTCGTGCGTCCGGACCGCCGGCCCGGCAGCCACGGCGCCTCCGGGCGGCCTCACACCGTCACCTGCTCACGCAGCCGCTCAAAGGTGCGGTCTCCGATCCCGGGCACCTCGCGGAGCTGCTCGACGGACCCAAACCCGCCGTGCGCCGCCCGCCAGTCCAGAATCCGCTGCGCGATCACCGGCCCGACCCCGGGCAGCGCGTCCAGCTCGGTGAGGCTGGCCGAGTTGAGGTTCACCGGGCCCGCGGGGACGCCCGCCCCGCCCGCGGACGCTCCCGGCGCCGGCAACCCGACCGGCGGCGCGCCCACCACGATCTGCTCGCCGTCGACGACCCGGCGAGCCAGGTTGAGCGGGATCAGGTCGACCCCCGGCAGCGCCCCGCCCGCGGCACGCACGGCGTCCACCAGCCGGGCACCCGCCGGCACGGTCACCAGCCCCGGCCGGCGCACCCGGCCCACCACCGACACCACCAGCCCCCGGCTGCTTGGGCTGGTCGCCGCCCCCGGCGTCACCATCCCGACCACCGCCGGCGGGCCGACCACCACGGGCCGCGGCCGCGCCGCCCACACCACCAGCCCGGTCACCACCGCCGACAGCACCGCCACCGCGACCAGCCCGACGGCGGCCTGCCGGGTGGCGACCAGCCGGACACCGCCCGGCCCACCCGCCCACCACCGGGCAGCCCATCGCGCCAGCCCGCCCTGGCGACCACCAGGGCCAGCCGCGGGCACAGGACCAGGCCCGGCACCAGGACCAGCACCGCCAGCCGGTGGCACCCCAACCTCCCCCTCCGCGACGGACACCGGTGCCACCCGGCCGGACCAGGCAGCCAGCCGGGCCCGGACGATCTCGCCTCGGTCGTCGGCCCGGGACCGGAACGGGATCGCCAGCACGCCCGACACGCTAGGCAGCCCCGCGCCCCTGGACGAGCCCCCGACGACCCGCTGTGGACAACCCCGAGACCTGTGGACGACGGGATGACAGCCGGCCCGATCCGGCGTAACCTCAGCCGGCCCGCAGCCGGTCCCGCAGGTTCGGCCAGTGCCGGACCACCACCACCACCGCGATGGCGAGCGCCCAGCCGAGCGTCCAGCCGCGCGCCCCGGCCACCGCCGCCACCACCGGCAGCATCACCGCCGCCAGCACCGACGCCAGGGCCACCCACCGGAGGACGACCGCCACGACAACCCAGACACCGAGCACCACCGGCAGCAGCAACGGCTGCGCGCCGAGCACCGCGCCCGCGCTGGTCGCCACCCCCCGCCCGCCCCGGCCGTGCAGGTACGGCGACGTGACGTGACCCAGCACCGCGGCCAGCCCGGCGAGCAGCCCGGCCTCGGCCAGCACCAGCCCGAACAGCGCCGCCGGCACTGCACCCTTCGCCACGTCGAGCACCGCGACGAGCAGCCCCGCCCGGCGGCCGAGCACCCGCCCGGCGTTGGTCGCGCCAGGGTTGCCCGACCCCAGCGCGGCCAGGTCGAGCCCGCGCCGCCGGGCGATGATCGTCGCGGGTGAGACCGCCCCGACGAGGTATCCGCCCACACCCGCCCCGACCAGAACCAGGACGTTCCCCGCCCAGCCGTTCCCCATCCAGCCGTTCCCCGCCCAGATGCTCATAGCGGCGCGACGACGACCCCGAGCAGGCCCGGACCGGTGTGCGCGGCGACCGCCGCGCCGACCTCGGAGGAGTAGCACCGGCGCAGCCCGGGCAGCGCAGCCCGCAGCCGGTCGGCCAGCGCCGCGGCTCGCTCCGGCGCGGCCAGATGGTGCACCGCGATGTCCACGGCGGACCCGCCGGCCGCCTCGACGGTCAGCGCCTCCAGCCGGGCCATCCCCCGGCTCGCCGTCCGCACCTTCTCCTTCAGCACGATCGAGCCGGTGCCGACCGTCAGGATCGGCTTGACCGACAGCGCGGTGCCGAGCAGCGCCTGGGCCGTGCCGATCCGGCCACCGCGGCGCAGGTGCTCCAGGGTGTCCACGTAGAACAGCGACGTCGTGGTCGCGGCCATCCGCTCGGCGGCGTCGTACACCTCGTCCAGCGACGCACCGGCGCGCGCCGCCTCCGCCGCCGCGATCACCGCGAAGCCGAGCCCCATCGCGGTGGACCGGGAGTCCACCACCCGCACCACCGCCGAGCCGCCGCACTCCCGGGCGGCGAGCATGGCCGACTCCCAGGTGCCGGACAGCACGCTGGAGATGTGCACCGACACCACGCCGGCCGCCCCGCCGTCCACCGCGGAGCGGTACGCCGCGACGAGCTCCTCCGGGGCCACCCGCGAGGTCCGCACCACCCCGCGCCGCTCGGCCAGCGCCCGCGCCACGTCGGCCGGCGCCACGTCGACGCCCTCCACCCCGGACGCCGCGCCGACCAGCACGTGCAGCGGCACCACCGTCACCCCGAGCCCGTCCGCTAAACCCGCCGGGAGGTACGACGTCGAGTCCGTCACGACCGCGATCCGACCCGCCATGCCCGGCAATCTAGCCCCACCTGCCCTCCCTTTCCCCTTCCCGCCGCTTCTCCGGACGATCATCGAGTTGTTGCCGCTAGTTGATCTCCAACAGCGGCAACAACTCGATGATCGTCCGGGAGGGAAGGCGCCTCAGGCGAGGACGAAGTTGACCAGCCGGCCAGGCACCAGCACCACCCTGCGCACGGTCCGCCCGTCGAGCTGCGCGGCGACCTTCTCGTCCGCCCGGGCCGCCGCCTCGACCGCGGCGCCCTCCGCGTCGGCCGCCACGGTGATCTTCGACCGCAGCTTGCCGTTGACCTGCACCGGCAGCTCGACCGTCTCGGCGACCAGGTACGCCGGGTCGGCCACCGGGAACGGCGTCCAGGCCAGCGAGCCGGCGTGCCCCAGCCGCGACCACAGCTCCTCGGCCACATGCGGCGCCAGCGGGGCCAGCAGCAGCACCAGCGGCTCGACCACCTCGCGCGGCGCGCCGCCGTCCGGCCAGGCCTGCACGATGTGGTTGTTCAGCTCGGTGACCCGGGCGATCGAGGTGTTGAACCGCAACGACTCGAAGCCCGCCCGGGCAGCCGCGATAGTACGGTGCAGCACCCGCCGCGTCTGGTTATCGGCCGGCACGTCGGACACCCGCGCCGCACCGGTCTCCTCGTCGACGACGTTGCGCCAGATCCGCTGCAGCAGCCGGTACGAGCCGACCACGGCCTTGGTCTCCCACGGCCGGGACTGCTCCAGCGGCCCGGTGAACATCTCGTACAGCCGCAGCGTGTCGGCGCCGTACTCGGTGAACATCTCGTCCGGCGTCACGGAGTTCTTCAGCGACTTGCCCATCTTGCCGTACTCGCGCCGGACCGGCCGGCCGGCGTAGAAGTACCCGCCGTCCCGCTCGACCACGTCGGCCGCCGGCACGTACACCCCCCGCTCGTCGACGTAGGCGTAGGCCTGCACGTAGCCCTGGTTGAACAGCGTGCGGAACGGCTCCTCGGCGCTGACCTCACCCAGGTCGTACAGCACCTTCTGCCAGAACCGGGCGTACAGCAGGTGCAGCACGGCGTGCTCGACGCCGCCGACGTACAGGTCGACCCCGCCGACGTCGCCCGGCCCGGTCGGCCCCATCCAGTACCGCTCGTTCGCCGGGTCGACGAAGCGCTCGTCGTTGGTCGGGTCGGTGTAGCGGATCTCGTACCAGCAGGAGCCGGCCCACTGCGGCATCGTGTTGGTCTCCCGGCGGTACGTGCGCCGGCCGTCGCCCAGGTCCAGCTCGACCTCGACCCACTCCTTGGTCCGGGACAGCGGGGTCTCCGGCTCGGAGCGGTCGTCGTCCGGGTCGTACGCCTTCGGCGCGAAGTCGTCGATCTCGGGCAGCTTCACCGGCAGCATCGACTCCAGCACCGCGCGCGGCGCGCCGTCCTCGTCGTAGACGATCGGGAACGGCTCACCCCAGTACCGCTGCCGGGAGAACAGCCAGTCACGCAGCTTGTACGTCGTCCGGGCCGCGCCAACGCCGTGCGCCTCCAGCCAGGCGATGATCCGCTCCTTGGCCTCGGTGACCCCCAGCCCGTCCAGGCTGAACCCGTCCGGAGCGGTCGAGTTGACCGCCGGGCCCTCGCCGAGGTACCACTTGCCGTCGAAGCCGTCCGGCGGCTGCACGGTCCGCACGATCGGCAGGTCGAAGACCTCGGCGAACTCCCAGTCTCGCTCGTCCTGGCCGGGCACCGCCATGATCGCGCCGGTGCCGTAGCCCATCAGCACGTAGTCGGCGACGAAGATCGGGATCGGCCTGCCGTTGACCGGGTTCGTCGCGACGGAGCCGGTGAACACGCCGGTCTTGGTCTTGTCGCCGGCCTGCCGGTCCCGCTCCGAGCGCTGCGCCGCGTAGCGCTGGTACGCCGCGACCGCCTCGGCCGGGGTCGCCGCCCCGTTCGTCCACTGTGGACGGACGCCGGCCGGCCAGGCCGGCGCGGTCAGGTCCGGCACCAGGGGGTGCTCCGGCGCCAGCACCAGGTACGTCGCACCGAACACGGTGTCCGGTCGGGTGGTGAAGACCTCGATCTCCGCTGTCCCGGCCGCCGTCTCAGCCGCGGTCCCGGCCGGGAAGCGGATCGTGGCGCCGGTCGAGCGGCCGATCCAGTTGCGCTGCATCAGCTTGATCGACTCCGGCCAGTCCAGCCGGTCCAGGTCGTCGATCAGCCGGTCGGCGTACGCCGTGATCCGCATCATCCACTGCGTCAGCGGCCGCCGGAAGACGGGGAAGTTGCCGCGGTCGCTGCGCCCGTCGGCGGTGACCTCCTCGTTGGCCAGGACGGTGCCCAGGCCGGGGCACCAGTTGACCGGCGCCTCGTGCCGGTAGGCCAGCCGGTAGCCGTCGATGACCCGGCGCTGCTCGGCCCGGGTCAGCTCACCCCAGCTTCGGCCGTCCGGGGTGGCCCGGATGCCCTCGGCCAGCTCGGCCTCCAGCTCAGCGATTGGGCGGGCCCGCCCGGCCGTCTCGTCGTACCAGGAGCTGAAGATCTTCAGGAAGATCCACTGGGTCCAGCGGTAGTACCCGGCGTCGGTGGTCGAGACGGCCCGGCGCGGGTCGTGACCCAGCCCCAGCCGGCGGAGCTGGGACCGGTACGTGGCGACGTTCTTCTCGGTGGTGACGCGGGGGTGCTGGCCGGTCTCCACGGCGTACTGCTCGGCCGGCAGCCCGAAGGCGTCGAACCCGATGGTGTGCAGCACGTTGTGCCCGGTCATCCGCAGGTAGCGGGCGTACACGTCAGTGCCGATGTAGCCCAGCGGGTGCCCGACGTGCAGCCCCTCGCCGGAGGGGTAGGGGAACATGTCGTTGACGAAGAACTTCGGCCGGCCCACCGCTTCCTCGAAGCCACGCGCCAGCGGACCGGCCGGGTTGGGCGCGTGAAAGGTCCCCTCGCGCTCCCAGCGGTCCTGCCAGCGCGCCTCGATCTGCTGTGCCAGCGCGGCGGTGTAGCGGTACGGCGGGACGCCGCTCGTCTCGGTCATGGTGTCATCCTCACTGCTCCTGGCCCCGGAAATGAAAAGAGCCCTCGCACACCGCAAGGGCTCGCCGCGCTGACTGTCTCTGCCGTCGTCAGCACGGCCCGGTAAGAAGCAGGCTCCGGCCGAAGCTCATGGTTCATGATGATAGCGCCATCCGCTTGAGCGCCCGACGCATACTCTCGTGCGCTCGCTCTATGACCACGCGCATCACCATCTCGGTCCCCGACACGCTGGCCGAGCTCATCAAGCTGACCGCCACGAAGGAAGGCCTCTCCGTCTCCGGCTGGGTCTCCCAGGCGATCGAACACGAGGCGGTCCGAATCGCCCGGCGGCAGTCCGTCGAGGAGTGGGAGGCCGGGCTCGGCCCGATCCCCGCCGAGGACCTGGCCGCGATGCGCGCCGAGCTCGCCGCCGCGCACGATGCCATGGACCACCGCGAGCTGAAGGCGAGCTGACGACGGCCCGGCCGTTGGTGTACGACGCCGGCGCCTGATCGCGACCGACCGGGCTGCTGGCGACCACCGAAGCGGTCTCATACCGCGCAGGGGTTCTCTGCGGTATGACCCGGACCAGTGATGTGGTGGATGCGATAGTGGTGGCGGTCGCGACCGAGCTGGGGGCCACCATCGTCACCAGCGACCCCGATGATCTCGCTGCTCTGGCCGCGGCGGCCGGATCACACCGACCAGAGCTCATCATCGTCTGAGGGGCGGAGCAGGTCGGCGGCGGCACGGCCCGGCGGCGGCGTGAACGACCCGCTCCGTGCACGCGCCGTCGACGTGTCACCGGTCGTCGGACAGCACCGGCACCGGCAGGGTGCCCGCGTTGTGCTCCAGCAGCCGCCAGCCGGCGTAATCCCAGCCCTCCGGGGCCGGCGCGATGACCGACCAGGAGCAGTTCTGCACCGGGCCGAGCATCCGCCAGCTTCCCTCGGGCAGGTTCAGCAGCCGGCCCAGCCCGGCCCGGATCGCGCTGCCGTGGCTGGCCACCACCAGGGTGCCGCCCGCCGGCAGCAGCCCGACCCCGTCAGCCACCGCCTCGGCGAACCGGTCGCCGAGCTGGGCCTCGGTCTCCCCGTCCGGAGGGGACCAGCGCGCCCACTCATCCGGGTACCGCTCCCGGATCTCGTCGTTGGTCAGGCCCTGCCACACGCCGCCGGACCGCTCCCGCAGCCGCTTGTCGTACCGCACCGGGATGCCGGTGATCTCGCTCAGCATCTGGGCGGTCTCGACGGCCCGGGACAGGTCGGAGGACACGATCGCCTGCGGCCCGACCGCGGCCAGCAGCCGGGCGGCCCGGCTGGCCTGGGCCTGGCCGGTCCCGTCCAGCGGGATGTCGGTCTGGCCCTGGTACCGGCGCTCGACGTTCCATCTGGTCTGGCCGTGCCGCCAGAGCACGGCTCGCACCGTGCTCAGGAGCGCTCCCCGGCCGTCACGCCGTCCGGCAGAGGGAGGACGGGGCAGTCCTTCCACAGCCGGTCCAGCCCGTAGAACGAGCGTTCCTCGGAGTGCTGCACGTGCACCACAATGTCGACGTAGTCGAGGAGCACCCAGCGGCCGTCCCGCTCACCCTCGCGGCGGACCGGCTTGGCGCCGATCCGCAGCAGCCGCGCCTCCACCTCGTCGACGATGGCGCCGACCTGCCGCTCGCTCGGTGCTGAGGCCAGCAGGAACACATCGGTGATGACCAGATGGTCGCTGACGTCGATCGCGACGATGTTCTGGGCGAGCTTGTCGGCGGCGGCCACGGCGGCGGCCACGGCGAGCTCGGCGGCGCGCTCAGACGCTGTCACGAGGCTGGCTCGCGCTGGGTCGAGTCGGGTCTTCGGTCACGGTGTCCAAGCCTCTCACGAGCGGTACAGCCGGTGCTTGTGGATGTACTGCACGACCCCGTCCGGCACGAGGTACCACACCGGCTGCCCGGCCCGGACCCGCTCCCGGCAGTCGCTGGAGGAGATCGTCATCGCCGGCACCTCGACCAGGCTGACCGAGTCCTCCGGCAGGTGCGCGTCGGACAGGTCGTAGCCTGGCCGGGTCACCCCGATGAAGTGCGCCAGCGCGAACAGCTCCGCGACGTTCCGCCAGGACAGGATCTTGGCCAGCGCGTCCGCGCCGGTGATGAAGTAGAGGGTCGCGTCCGGCCGGGCGACGGCGAGGTCGCGCAGGGTGTCGATGGCGTACGTCGGACCGGGCCGGTCGATGTCCACCCGGCTGACCCAGAACCGCGGGTTCGGCGCGGTGGCGATGACCGCCATCAGGTAACGGTGCTCGGCCGGGCTGACCTCGCGGCCGGTCTTCTGCCACGGCTCGCCGGTCGGCACGAAGACCACCTCGTCGAGCCGGAACATCGCGGCGACCTCGCTGGCCGCGACCAGATGCCCGTGATGGATCGGGTCGAACGTCCCGCCCATCACCCCGATCCGCCTCATGAGCCGCGATGTTAGGGGTTGTCCGGGTAAGCGGCGGGCCCGCGGTCGACCGGTCCCCCCGTGCAGACCGGTCGACCTCGCACCCCCGGGCACGAGACGCGAGGCGGCTCCGGCATGCCCGCCCGGCCCTGGGGGCCATGGAGCGCCTGTACCAACCAAGCTCTCCGCCGCGTCCCTGAAGGGAGTGCCGAACAGCCCCGGTGAGACGCCAGTGTGAGCTAACTCACATCTCGACGTGGCCGGATGTGCCGCGGGCCTGCCTCGCACGGTGGCCCTGACCGGCACGGGCGTGGGTGACCTTCTTGCGACGGGGGGCGGGATGGCCTGGGCCTGGCGGATCTGGGCCTAGCGGAGCTGGCCCTAGCGGACCTGGCCCTCGCCGGTCACGACATACTTCGTGCTGGTCAGCTCCGGCAGGCCCATCGGCCCGCGGGCGTGCAGCTTCTGGGTGGAGATGCCGATCTCGGCGCCGAACCCGAGCTCCCCGCCGTCGGTGAACCGGGTCGAGGCGTTCACCATCACGGCGGCACTGTCCACATGCGACACGAAGTGCCGGGCGGCGGGCTGCGAGCCGGTCACGATCGCCTCGGTGTGGCCGCTGCTCCACCGCCGGATGTGCGCGACGGCGTCGTCGACGGAGTCCACCACCCGGGCGGCCAGGTCCAGGGAGAGGTACTCTGCCGCCCAGTCCTCGTCCGTCGCGGCCAGCACCCGCTCGCCGCCGTACTGGCGGACGGTCGGGTCGCCGTGCACCGTCACGCCCGCCTCGGCCAGCGCGGGCAGCACGACCGGCAGGAACGCCGGGGCGATGTCGCGGTGCACCAGCAGCGTCTCGGCGGCGTTGCACACGCTCGGCCGGGAGACCTTGGCGTTGATCGTGATGGCCACCGCCATGTCCAGGTCGGCGGCGGCGTCGACGTAGACGTGGCAGTTGCCGACGCCGGTCTCGATGACCGGCACCGTCGAGCCGCGGACGACGTGCTCGATCAGGCCGGCGCCGCCGCGCGGGATGATCACGTCCACCAGCCCGCGGGCCCGGATCAGGTGGGTCACCGACTCGCGGTCGGCCGGCAGGAGCTGTACGGCGTGCTCGGGCAGCCCGGCCTTGGTGCCGGCCTCGGCCAGCACCTCGACCAGGGCGGCGTTGGACCGGTACGCCGAGGCCGAGCCGCGCAGCAGCACGGCGTTGCCGCTCTTCAGCGCGATGCCGGCCGCGTCCACGGTGACGTTGGGGCGTGCCTCGTAGACGATGCCGACCACGCCGAGCGGCACCCGGAGCTGGCGCACCTCCAGGCCGTTCGGCAGGGTGTAGCCGCGGACCACCTCGCCCACCGGGTCGGGCAGCCCGGCCAGGTCGCGTAGGCCGGCGGCCATCGCGGCGACCCGCTGCCCGGACAGCGCCAGCCGGTCCAGCATCGCCTCGGCCAGGCCGTCCGCCCGGCCGGCCGCGACGTCCGCCGCGTTGGCCGCCAGCACCGGCGCCGCAGCGGCCTCCAGCGCGTCGGCCATCGCGTGCAGGGCGGTGTCCTTGCCCAGCCGCGACATCGGGGCGAGCACCGCGGCCGCCTCCCTGGCCCGCCGGGCGGCGCCCAGCACGTCGTTCTCGATGGACATGCCACCCAGCGTAACGATCCCGCCCGGCTCCGCTCCCGCTGTGGTCACCTCTGCGCCGACTGGTGACCACAGCGGGAGCGGCTGGCAGTCACAGCAGGATCAGGTCGTCGCGGTGCACGATCACGCGGCGGAACTCCGGGGCCAGCTCGCGGGTGGACCGGCCGAGCAGCGCCGGCAGCTCGTCGGCGTCGTACGCCACCAGCCCCCGGGCTACCGGCGTACCGGCCAGGTCGACCAGGTCGACCGGGTCGCCAGCGTCAAACACGCCCTGCACCGCGGTCACCCCGGCCGGCAGCAGCGACTTGCGCCGGGCCACCACCGCCTCGACCGCGCCCTCGTCCAGCACCAGCCGGCCACGCGGCCGGGTCGCGTGCCGCAGCCAGAACAGCCGGGACGCCGTCCGCCGCGCCTGGGCAGCGAAGAACGTGCCGACCTCGGGCAGGCCCGGCCCGGTGGCCAGCGCCGCGGCCGCGAGGCTCGACGCGGTCAGCAGCACCGGTACACCCGCCCCCGCCGCCATCCGGGCCGCCTCCAGCTTGCTCAGCATCCCGCCGGTCCCGAGCCCGCCCCCACGGCGGCCACCCGCCTCGATCCCGGCCAGGTCGGCCGGCCCGCGCACCTCGCGCACCAGCGTCGCGCCGTCCCGCCGCGGGTCGCCGTCGTACAGGCCGTCCACATCGGACAGCAGCACCAGCGCCTCGGCCGCGACCAGGTGCGCCACCAGCGCGGCCAGCCGATCGTTGTCGCCGAACCGGATCTCGTCGGTGGCCACCGCGTCGTTCTCGTTGATGATCGGGACGACGCCGAGGGCGAGCAGCCGCTCCAGCGTGCGGTGCGCGTTGCGGTAGTGCACCCGGCGGTGCAGGTCGTCGGCGGTCAGCAGCACCTGGCCCACCGTGAGGCCGTACCGGCCGAACGACGCCGCGTACCGCTCCACCAGCAGGAGCTGACCGACGCTGGCCGCCGCCTGCTGGGTGGCCAGGTCGCCCGGCCGGTGGGCCAGCCCGAGCGGGGCCAGCCCGGCCGCGATCGCGCCCGAGGAGACCAGAACCACCTGGCTACCGGTCCGGCGGCGGGCGGCGAGGGCGTCGACCAGCGCATCCAGCCGGTCCCCGTCCAGCCCACCGGACAGGCTGGTCAGGGACGACGAGCCGACCTTGACGACCAGCCGGCCAGCGGCGGCCAGCACCCCCCGGGTCATCGGTCGTCCGCGCTGGCCCGGCGCGCCTTCTTCGTGACCAGCCGGCCACCAGCGAACGCACGTCTGGTCATCGGTCGTCCGCGCTGGCCCGGCGCGCTTTCCTGGCGGCCAGCCGGTCGGCCGGGCGGCCGCGGGTACGGCGCTCCAGCCGGGCGTCGGTGCCCCGCACGCCCGAGCTGAACTCGGCCTCCTCCTCGCCGGCTCCGGTCGGCTCCCAGTCGAAGCTGACCGAGCCGATCGTCACCTCAGCGCCCGGCTCGGCACCAGCCGCGGCCAGCGCCTGCTCCACCCCGAGCCGGGCCAGCCGGTCGGCCAGGTAGCCGATCGCCTCGTCGTTGGTGAAGTCGGTCTGCCGGACCCAGCGCTCGGGCTTGTCGCCGTACACGGTGAAGTGGCCCGGGTCGTCGGGATCCGAAACGATCCGGAACGTATCGCGCCCAACCGCCGCGGGTCGCAGCACCAACCGGGTCGGCTCGACCGGCGGCAGCGCGGCCCGGTGCGCCTCGACCTCGCGGGCCAGCGCATAGCCGAACGCCGGCAGCCCCTCGTGGCTGGCCGCGCTGGCCGCGAACACCTGGTAGCCGCGCGCCGCCAGCTCGGGCCGGACCAGCTCGGCCAGCTCGCGGGCCTCGGGGACGTCGACCTTGTTGAGCACGACGATCCGGGCTCGGTCGGCCAGGCCGGCGGCCAGCGAGCCGGTGTAGGCCCGCAGCTCGGCCTCGATCACGTCGACGTCGCTGACGGGGTCGCGGCCGGGCTCCAGCGTGGCGCAGTCGACCACGTGCACGAGCACGGCGCAACGCTCGACGTGCCGGAGGAAGGCCAGGCCCAGGCCACGGCCCTCGGCGGCCCCGGGGATCAGGCCCGGCACGTCCGCCATGGTGAAGACCGAGTCTCCCGCGTTCACCACGCCGAGGTTCGGCACCAGCGTGGTGAACGGGTAGTCGGCGATCTTCGGACGGGCCGCGGACATGGCCGCGACCAGCGAGGACTTGCCCGCGCTCGGGTACCCGACCAAGCCGACGTCGGCGACGCTCTTCAGCTCCAGGACAACGTCGAGGGCCTCGCCGGGCTCGCCGAGCAGGGCAAAGCCGGGCGCCTTGCGGCGGCGGCTGGCCAGCGCGGCGTTGCCGAGGCCGCCCCGGCCGCCGCGCGCCACGACGTACCGCGTGCCGGCGCCGGTCAGGTCGGCCAGCACCTCGCCGTCGGTCTTCTGTACGACGGTGCCGTCCGGCACGCGCAGCTCCAGGGCCGCGCCGTTGCCACCGTCGCGGTTGTCACCCTGGCCAGGACGGCCGTTGGCGGCTCGCTGGTGTGGGTGGTGGTGGAAGTCGAGCAGGGTGTGTACGCCGGGGTCGACGACCAGCACCACGTCGCCGCCGTCGCCGCCATTGCCGCCGTCTGGCCCGCCCAGCGGCTTGAACTTCTCCCGGTGCACCGAGGCGCAACCATGCCCGCCGCCGCCCGCGGCAACATGCAGCACGACCCGGTCGATGAACGACGTCATGGCTGGCTCTCTCCTTGCCCCCACCTGTCGCGAAGATCCGGCCGGACATGCGGGCGTGTCACGCCAGATTTTCGCGACAAGTGGGGTGGCAGGAAGGGGCGGGCCGGTGAGACCCGGCCCGCCCCTTGGAAACGTGCTTCCCGGTGGGCCGTCAGCCCTCTGCCGGGACGATGTTGACGGTCTTGCGGCCCCGCGTCTGACCGAACCGGACCGCACCAGCGGCCAGCGCGAACAAGGTGTCGTCGTTGCCGCGGCCGACGTTCACCCCGGGGTGGAACTTGGTGCCGCGCTGCCGGACCAAGATCTCCCCCGCCTTGACCACCTGGCCGCCGAAACGCTTCACGCCCAGCCGCTGCGCGTTCGAGTCACGACCATTCTTGGAGCTGGACGCGCCCTTTTTGTGTGCCATTGCCGGTGGCCTACTTCCCGCTCTCGATCCCGGTCACCTTCACCTGGGTCAGCTTCTGCCGGTGACCCTGGCGCTTGTGGTAGCCGGTCTTGTTCTTGAACTTGTGGATCCGGATCTTGGGGCCCTTGGTGTGGGCGACCACCTCACCGGTGACCGAGACCCTGGCCAGCGCGTCGGCGTCGACGGTGACGGTCTCGCCGTCGACGAGCAGCAAGGCCGGGAACGACACGGCCGCACCGGGCTCGCCCTCGACCTTCTCGACCTCGACGACGTCGCCGACAGCGACGCGGTACTGCTTGCCGCCGGTCTTGACGATCGCGTACACGTGCTACTCCTGACGTCGCGCTTGGGGATCTCGGGCTCCCCGGCTCGGCGGGTGGCACGGCGAGACAACGTGTCGCGGACACGCGAGATACGAGACTACCCGACGGGACACCCTGGGGGTCAAATCGGGTCGCCAGCGGCCGCCGCGGCGGGCACCGGGGGCCCAGCCGGCCGGCTGGCCGTTCGGCGCCGCCGTCGCCTGGTCGACGCCTCACCCGCCACCTCGGGGATCTCGGCGCTCTCGGGGATCTCGGCGCTCTCGGGGATCTCGGCGCTCTCGGGGATCTCGGCGCCCTCGGCGATCTCGGCGCTCCCAGGGCTCGCGGCGCTCTCAGGGCTGGTGAGGGGGCGCGGCTCCGCCCGTACGTCGGCAGCGGCCGGCTCGCCGGACGGAACCAGCGCGACCGCACCGACGGCCGCCAGGTCGGAGGCCGCCGTACCGCGGCTACGGCGACGCCGGGACGCCGGCCCCCCGGCCCCGGCCAGCTCGGGCTCCTCGGCCACGGGCGCCAGCTCCACCAGCCCGACCGGCTCGGCCTTCCGCACCGGCTGCTGCCCCCCGCCGCCGGACCGGGGCCGCGACTCGTCCACCGGCTCGGTATATATCACGATGCCGCGGCCCTTGCACACCTCGCACGGCTCGGAGAACGCCTCCAGCAGGCCCTGCCCGACCCGCTTGCGGGTCATCTGCACCAGCCCGAGCGAGGTCACCTCGGCGACCTGGTGCTTGGTGCGGTCCCGGCCCAGGCACTCCATCAGCCGCCGTAGGACCAGGTCGCGGTTGCTCTCCAGCACCATGTCGATGAAGTCGATGACGATGATCCCGCCGACGTCGCGCAGCCGGAGCTGCCGGACGATCTCCTCCGCCGCCTCCAGGTTGTTACGGGTGACCGTCTCCTCCAGGTTGCCGCCCTTGCCGGTGAACTTCCCGGTGTTCACGTCGATCACCGTCATCGCCTCGGTACGGTCGATGACCAGCGAGCCACCGCTGGGCAGCCACACCTTGCGGTCCAGCGCCTTCATGAGCTGCTCGTCGATGCGCAGGTCGGCGAACACGTCAGTGTCCCGGCCGTGCCGGCTCAGCCGCGGCGCCAGGTCCGGCGCGACGTGGCCGAGGTACTGCTCCAGCGTGTCCCAGGCGGCGTCGCCGGAGACGACCAGCCTGGTGAAGTCCTCGTTGAAGATGTCCCGGACCACCCGGATGGCCAGGTCCGGCTCCTCGGACAGCAGGACGGGGGCACCACCCCTGGCGGCCCGGTCCTGGATCACCTGCCACTGCGCCTGCAGCCGCGAGACGTCCTGGGCGAGCTCCTCCTCGCTGGCGCCCTCGGCGGCGGTCCGGATGATCACCCCAGCGTCGTCCGGCACGATCCGCTTGAGGATGTCCTTGAGCCGCTGCCGCTCGGTGTCCGGGAGCTTGCGGCTGATGCCGGTCATCGAGCCGGCCGGCACGTACACCAGGTACCGGCCGGGCAGGCTGATCTGGCTGGTCAGCCGGGCTCCCTTGTGCCCCATCGGATCCTTGGTGACCTGCACCAGCACCGAGTCGCCGGAGCGCAGCGCATGCTCGATCGAGCGCGCCTTGCCCTCCAGGCCAGCCACGTCCCAGTTGACCTCGCCAGCGTAGAGCACGGCGTTGCGGCCCTTGCCGATGTCGACGAACGCCGCCTCCATGCTGGGCAGCACGTTCTGCACCCGGCCGAGGTAGACGTTGCCGGCGTACGACGCGGAGCCGGACTTGGTGACGTAGTGCTCAACCAGGACGTCGTCCTCGAGTACGGCGATCTGGGTCCGGTCGCCCTTCTGCCGGACCACCATCACCCGGTCCACCGCCTCGCGGCGGGCCAGGAACTCCGCCTCGGACAGGATCGGCGGGCGCCTGCGCTGCGTCTCCCGGCCCTCCCGGCGGCGCTGCCGCTTGGCCTCCAGCCGGGTCGAGCCACGGACCGACTGCACCTCGTCGTCGGAGCTGAGGCTGGTGCGCGGCTCGCGGACGTGCACGACCGTGTTGGGCGGGTCGTCGGTGGGGACGTCCTCGGCGGTCCCGCCGCCACGCCGACGGCGCCGGCGGCGACGCCGGGTGCCGACCTGGCCGTCGTCATCGGTCTCCTCGGCCAGCTCGGCGTCGGCGTCCTCGGCGACCGGCTCGTCCTCGCCGTCTCCGCCGTCCCCGGAGTCGTCGGTCTCGCCGGTGCTGCCGTCGCCGGCCGCACCGCGGCTCTTGCCCCGGCCCCGGCGCCCCCGCCGGCGACGGCGGCGGTCGCCGTCGAGCTCGTCCTCGACGGCGTCGGTGTCCGCGTCGAGGTCCGCCTCGACCGGCTCCGGCTCCGGTACGGTCACCTCGGCGAGGGCGGCCGACCTGGCGGTACGGCGACGTTGCGTGGGGACGTTTGGCCTGGTGCCGGCCGCTGGCTCAGGCCGGGTGTCGGCCGCGGCCTGGTCGGTGCTCGGCGCCGGCTCCGGCGGCGGCTTGGCCGGGAGCGGCGTCACGACCGGCGGCATGAACGTCACCACGGGCGCGGCCAGCACCGGCGGTGGGACGCTCGCGGTGGAGGGAGAATCCACCGGCGCGGCGGTCGCCGGGTGGCCGGCGGCCGGTGGGTCGGCGAGCACGTCCGCAGCCGGGACGCTGGCAGCCGGGACGCTGACGGCCGGCTCGGCGGCCGGTGCGACGGCCTTACGCCTGGTACGGGTGGTCTTCTTGGCCGGCGCCGGCTGCTCCCCGGACTCGCTGGCGGCCGGCTCGCCACCGCCCGGCTCGGCGGCCGGTGACGCCTCGGCGGCCGGCGCGACGGCCTTGCGGCGGGTGCGGGTAGTCTTCTTGGCCGGCGGTGCCGACCCGGCAGCCAAAACGTCACCTGCCGGGATGTCTCCCGTTGTGTTCTGGGAGAGCGTCATGTCGACGGGCGCCGGGTCAACGAACGGCAGCGTCGCCGCAGTTGCCTGAACCGTCTCGCCCGTGAGCGGCTTGCTCGCTCGGGTGGTGCGCCGACGCCGGGGCGCCGGGGTGTCGCTGGTTGTGGGCTCCGGCGGGGCGCCGGGGCCGGTGGGCTCGGTGTCGAGCATTCCGGACAGTTCTCCTCATCGCCCCCGGGCGCATGGCGGCATTGACCATGCGGCCGCGCGGGAGCGCGGTCTGTGGGTCGCAGCCTGAGCCGGCGACCGAAGTCTGAGTGGTGCGGGCCGGCCGACCGGAGTCAGCCGATAACGACATCCAGCACGCGCGTCAGGCAGGCAACACCTTGGGCGATCCACCAACGGCCCCCGGCATGCTCCCCCTGGCAGCGAGAGCGACCGTACGATCTGGGCCGAGCGGGTCGGCCAACCTACCCAAACCGTCGAGCAGACCTTGCGCCAGCCGGGTCGCCTTGGGCGGGACCGGCGGCTCTAGGCCGGCGACGGTACGCAGCGCGGCTAGTACGTCGTCAGGCCGGACGGCAGGCGTGACCTGCCGAACAACCACGTCGATTATGGCACAGGGTGCTGGGGTGCCGCGCCCAGCCGACGGAGACGCGCCGGTAGGGCTGTCGGTGCTGGTCAGCATCGCGTCGCTCACCGCAGCGGTCACCACGGCGCCGCGGGCGTCGAGAGCCCGCCGGCCGTCCTTGGTGAGCCGCTCCACCTCGACCCGGTCGGCGGCAAGGAAGGCCGCCACCGCCGCGGCACACGCCTCGGACGTGAGCCCGGCCAGCACGATCCGCCACAAGCTGGCGTCGATCCGGTCGGCCAGCGCGCCGGGCCCGGCCTCGACGCACTCGACGACGTCCAGCCCGGCGGGCAGCACGGCGTCCAGCGTCTCGCGCAGCTCCTCGGGTGGCACCGGCGCAGCCAGGCCGATCTCGAGATACTCGGCCTCGCTGGCCACGCCCGTCGGTGCCGCACCCAGGTAGGAGATCTTCGGGTGTGGCGTGAAGCCGGCCGAGTACGCCATCGGGACGCCGGCCCGCCGGAGCGCACGTTCGAAGGCCCGGGCGAAGTCGCGGTGCGAGGTGAACCGCAGCCGCCCTCGCTTGGCGTACCGGACCCGGACCCGCTGCACCACCGGGGCCGGCGGCGGACCGTCGGGACGTCGCTGGCTCACGCAGTCAGGCTAGGGCATGTCCTGTAGATCTTCAGCGGCGCGGATCGGCGCCGTGCCGGCTATGCGCGCGGTCCGACCAGCGTGGCGGGGGCGAGCGTGAGCGGGTAAGGCTGGTCCAGCATCACCTCCGCCCCGGCCGGGACCACCGCCGACTCACGGTAGCCGCCGTCCGCCAGGTCGTGCACGACCACCATGGGCAGGCTGGCGGCGTCGAGCTCAACCCGCCAGTACGACGCAATGCCCGCCTCCGCGTAGGCTGCGGGCTTGACCAGCCGATCCATCTTCCGCGACAACGGCGAGACGATCTCCACCGCCAGTACGACGTCCGCCGGCGTGAACAGCGGCACCCCCTCGACGGCGGGCTCCGCTCGGACGACCGAGATGTCCGGGATCAGCATTGACTCGCCGAGATCGATCCCGACCCCCTCAAGCACCTCGTACCGCGGTGGCGCCGCCGCGAGCAGGCACGTCCCCCAGCCGCGCCGCGGCAAGCTGGTACCGGCTGAGGGGAGGCGGCGACGTGTACAGGCTCCCGTCGACAATCTCGTACCGGTGACCGTCGTCGGGCAACAGGTCGAGATCATCGAGCGTCCACTCCCCGGGCAGGTCGTGCATCGCGGTCTCGCTCACATGTCACCTTCTTCCGTCACCGCCAGTGTGTTTCATGCTCGCACCCGGCTGCGAGAGTCCTCGATAGCTCGTGCTCATCACGATCGCTTATAGGCGCGTTATCGGGGGGTGAGCGGGAGCAGGGTGCGGCCGGTCGGGCCGATCTGGATCTCGGTGCCCATCGTCGGGCAGACCCCGCAGTCGAAGCACGGGGTCCACCGGCAGTCCTCGACCTCGGTCTCGGCCAGCGACTCCTGCCAGTCCTGCCAGAGCCACTCGCGGTCCAGCCCGGAGTCGAGGTGGTCCCACGGCAGCACCTCGTTCTCGCCGCGCTCGCGGGTGGTGTACCAGTCCAGGCTCACGCCGTGCTCCGGGAGCACCTCCGCGCAGGCCCGCTCCCACCGCTCATAGGAGAAGTGCTCGCTCCAGCCGTCGAAGCGGCCACCGTCCTCCCAGACCCGGCGGATTACCGCGCCGACCCGCCGGTCACCGCGCGAGAGCAGGCCCTCGACAATCGACGGGCGGCCGTCGTGGTAACGCACGCCGACGCTGCGGCCGAGCTTGCGGTCGGCGTTGATCGCGGCGCGCAGCTTTGCCAGCCGGGCATCGACGGTCGGCCAGTCGCACTGCGCGGCCCACTGGAACGGCGTATGCGGCTTGGGCACGAACGCGCCGATCGACACCGTGCAGCGCACGTCCTTGTGCCCGGCGGCCACCCGGCCGGCCCGGATCACGTCGTGCGCCATCCGGGCGATCTCCAGCACGTCCTCGTCCGTCTCGGTCGGTAGGCCGCACATGAAGTACAGCTTCACCTGGCGCCAGCCGTTCGCGTACGCCGTCGCGACGGTGCGGATGAGGTCGTCGGCGGACACCATCTTGTTGATCACCCGGCGGATCCGCTCGCTGCCGCCCTCCGGGGCGAAGGTCAGCCCGGACCGGCGACCGTTGCGGGAGAGCTCGTTGGCCAGCGTGACGTTGAAGGCGTCCACCCGGGTCGACGGCAGCGACAGGCTGGTGTTGGTGCCGTCGTACCGGTCCGCCAGGCCCGTGACGATCTCGGCGATCTCGGAATGGTCGGCGGACGACAGCGACAGCAGGCCGACCTCCTCGAACCCGGTGCTGGCCAGGCCAGCCTCCACCATCTCGCCGATCGTGGTGATGGACCGCTCCCGGACCGGGCGGGTGATCATGCCGGCCTGGCAGAACCGGCAGCCCCGGGTGCAGCCGCGGAAGATCTCCACGCTCATCCGCTCGTGCACGGTCTCGGCCAGCGGGACCAGCGGATGCTTGGGGTACGGCCAGGCATCGAGGTCCGTCACGGTGCGCTTGACCACCCGGTACGGCGCCCTGGGGTGGTTGGGCACGACCCGGCGGATCCGGCCGTCCGGCAGGTAGTCGACGTCGTAGAACCGTGGCACGTAGACGCCGCTGACCCGGGCCAGCCTGGCCAGGATCTCCGGGCGGCCGCCCGGGGCGCCGGCCGCCTTCCAGTCCCGCACGACGTCGGTGATCTCCAGCACCGCCTCCTCGCCGTCCCCGAGCACGGCCAGGTCGAGGAAGTCGGCGACCGGCTCCGGGTTGAACGCCGCGTGCCCGCCGGCCAGCACGAGCGGCTCGGTCGTGCGGCTGCCGGCGTCCAGCGGGATGCCGGCCAGGTCGAGCGCGGCGAGCAGGTTGGTGTAGCCGAGCTCGGTCGCGAAGGAGACTCCCAGCAGGTCGAACGCCGCGACCGGCCGGTGCCCGTCGACAGTGAACTGGCCGATCCCGTGCTCGCGGAGCAACGCGTCGAGGTCGGGCCAGATGCTGTAGGTGCGCTCGGCCAGGGCGTCGGGGCGCTCGTTGATCAGCTCGTACAGGATCTGGATACCCTGGTTGGGCAGGCCGACCTCGTAGGCGTCGGGGTACATCAGCGCCCAGCGGACAGCGACGGCGTCCCAGTCCTTGACGGTCGAGTTCAGCTCGCCGCCGACGTACTGGATCGGCTTGCCGACCCGGGGCAGCAGCGGCTCCAGCCTGGGAAACAGCGACTCCACGCTCATGGCCATCAGCCTAGTCACGCCCACCGACAGCCCGGCCCCGCCGACTTGTCGCACGAAGGTCGCCAGGGTTCCGGCCAAGCGTGGTGACCTTGATGCGACAAATGGCCGGGGTAGGCGGGTTCAGGCGGCGGTGCGCCCGGTGGGCCAGCGCCTGCCGGACGGTGTGCAGCACGTAGTCCGGCCGGCCGACCACGTCGTGCCACGTGAGACGGAGCACTAGCTAGCCCTGGCGGACCAGCCAGCCCTGCCGGACCCGGTCCCGAAAGAGCGCCGCCGCCGCACCTCGGCCGGGCAGGTCAGGCCAGTGGCGACAGCCTGCTCGCAGGCCCGGACGTCACCAGGACTCTCCCGCTGGCTGGTGACCTTTATGCGACAAGCGGAGAGGATGACGAGGCGGTGCGGCGGTGCACGTTGATCAGGAGGCCGATGGCGATGCAGTTGGCGAACATTGACGAGCCGCCGTAGGACACAAACGGCAGCGGCAGGCCGGTCACCGGGGTGATACCAAGCGTCATCCCGATGTTGACGAACATCTGGAAGCAGAACCAGGCCGCGATCCCCACCGCGAGCAGCCGACCGAACAGGTCCGGCGAGCGCCCGGCGATCCGCAGCGTCCGCCACAGCAGGATGCCGAACAGCAGGATGATCCCGCCCGCCCCGACGAAACCCAGCTCCTCCCCCGCCACGGTGAACACGAAGTCGGTCTGCTGCTCCGGCACGAACCTGCCGTTGGTCTGGGTGCCGTGGAAAAGGCCGGTCCCGGTCAGCCCGCCCTCGCCGATCGCGATCCGCGCCTGGTTGGTGTTGTACCCGACACCCTGGGTGTCCGCCTGCGGGTTGGCGAAGGCCCGGAACCGGTCAAGCTGGTACTCCTTCAGCACCCCCAGGTGGACGGCGGCGAACACCACGACGACGCCGAGCAGCACCAGCCCGACCAGCCACCGCCAGGACACGCCCGCCACTGCCAGTACCGACAGGAGGGTGAACGCCAGCACCATGATCGTGCCGATGTCGGGCTGGAGCATGATCAGGCCGGCCGGCACCGCGGCCAGCGCCAGCAGCAGCGGGACGTCGCGCTCCCGCCTGGTGTCGTCGCGCTCCCGGCGCTCGGCGAAGAGCATCGCCACGGTGACCACGAGCCCGACCTTGGCGAACTCCGACGGCTGGACCTGGAACCCGCCACCGAGCACGATCCACGAGTGCGAGCCGTTGATCGTGCTGCCGATCAGCAGGACCGTGACCAGCCCGAGGCAGGACGCAACGTAGACCACCGGCGCCGAGGTACGCAGCGTCCGGTAGTTGACGACGGCCGCGACCGTGCCCAGCACCAGCCCGATCGCGAGGTTCATCAGGTGCCGCACCAGGAACGCTCGCGGGTCGCCGCCGGACTCGACCAGCCGCGGCCGGGTCGCCGACCAGACCAGCAGCGAGCCGAGCAGCGCCAGGGCCAGCGCCGAGCCGACGAGCAGCCAGTCGACCTGGCGGGCCCGGGCACCGGCCATCGGGCCCAGCACCCGGCGGGCTCCGGGTCGGCGGTCGACAGCGGTCACGGCGCGGCTCCGCGCGGCCGGGCCCGCGACCGCGCCCGCCGCCGGGCCACCTCTCGCCGGGTCACCTCTCGCGAAGCCCCAGCGGGACGCGCCGGCGTGTCGGGCTGGAGCTTCGCGACAGGTGGCGGCGCCGCGGGGGTGGCGGGGCTGACCCCCGGTACGGCGGTCGGGCGCCGCGCGCCCGGGTACACCGGCGGGCGGCCGATCCCGAACAGCCCCTCGTACACCTTGCGCACCATCGGCGCCGCGGCCCGCGAGCCGAGGCCAGCCTGCTCGATCATCCCCACCACGACGTACTTCGGCCTGCCCGCGGGCGCCCACGAGGCGAACCACGAGGTGTCCTGCTTGCCGAACACCTCGGCCGTGCCCGTCTTGCCGCCGACCGGGTAGCGGTCTAGCGGAAAGCCCTCGAACGCCGTCTGCCCGGACACCGAGATCCCCCGGCCGAACACCAGCGACTCGCGGATGTACCGCAGCAGCCCCGGCGCGACCGGCACCGTCCGGGCCACCGTCGGGGTGACCTCCCGCACCCGCCCGTCCGGCCCCACGATGGCCCGGGCGATGGTCGGCCGGTAGAGCCGGCCGCCGTTCACCAGCGCCGAGTACGCCAGCGCGAGCTGCAGCGGGCTGACCGTCGTCTCACCCTGCCCGATCGCCATGTCGGCGGCCTCGCCGATCCGGAACCGCCAGCCGTCGGAGCAGTTCTCCCGGGCAAGCTGGGTGAGGAACGCCCGCCGGGCCGCGTCGGCGACCTCGGGGTAGCCGCGCCTGCCGTCGGCGCAGTACTGCGGCCGGTTCTGCTCCCACCGGCGCTGCAGGTACGCCCGGTCGATGATCCGGCCGCCGGTCTGCTCGCCCTCCGGCAGGTCGATGCCCGGCTCGTTACCAAAGCCGTACGCCCGCGCCATCGCCTGCTGGACCTCGGCCGGCCGCCTCCCGGCGTCGACCCGGGCCTGGTCGGCGTACCAGGCGTTCATCGCGAACTGGTAGAAGAACGTGTCGCAGGAGAAGGCCAGCGCGGTGCGGAAGTCGATCGTGCCGGCCAGGCTCTCCGAGTCGTAGTTGGTCTTGACCTGGTTGCCGACGGCGAGGCTGGGCGGGCAGGCGTACCGGCCGGCCAGGCTGCCCAGCCCGGCGGTCACGTCCGCCGAGGTGCTGACCAGCTTGAACGTCGACCCGGGCGCGAACTGCCCGGCCACCGCCCGCGACACCAGCGGGACGCCGGCCTGCGGGTCGGTCAGCGCCTCCAGCTCGGTCGCCGAGATCCCGCCGACGAACAGGGTCGGGTCGTACGTCGGAAAGCTGGCCAGCGCCAGCACCCGCCCGGTGTTGGGGTCGAGGACGACCAGCGCGCCGGAGGGCGCGGCGAAGTTCCGGCCGGTCTTGCCGTCGAACTGGGCCCGCATCGCCGCGACCTGCTCGGCCAGCGCCTTCTCAGCCAGCGCCTGCAGGTCGACGTCGAAGCTGGTGACCAGGGTGTCGCCCGGGGTCGGCGGTGTCTCGGAGTCGAAGCCGGTGACCGTACCGCGGTTGTCCACCAGCACCCGCCGCACGCCGTCCCGGCCGCGCAGCGCGTCGTCGTACTGCCGCTCCAGCCCGGACCGGCCGACCATGTCGTCGTGGTGGTAGGTGTCGCGGCCGGCGGCCGCGGCGTTGTCCAGCTCCTCCTGGGTGATCGGGCCGGTGTAGCCCAGGGTGTGTGCGGCCAGGCCGACGTGCGGGTACTCCCGCAGCGTCTCGACCTGGGCGCGCACGCCGGGGTAGTCCTCGGCGCGCTCGGCGATGCGCAGCACCCGGTCCGGCGTGGTGTCGGTGACGACCGGCACCGGCTGGTACGGCGACCCGCGCCAGCAGGGCCTGGGCACGCCCCTCGCGCACGGCGTGATCATCTTGGCGATCCGGCCGGCCGGGATCTTGACGACGGCCGCGAGCCGGGCCAGGACCGCCCGGCCGCCGTCGTCCTGGCTCCGCAGCTCGCCGCGGTCGACGGTGACCACGAGGGAGGGCCGGTTGCGGACCAGCGGCCGGCCACGGTCGTCCACGATCGCGCCGCGCGGTGCCGGCACGACCACCTCGCGGACGTGCTGGCGGGTGGCGGTCTGCACGACCTTCTCCCGGCCGAGCACCTGGAGGTAGTACAGCCGGGCACCCAGGGTGACCACCATCGAGATCACCAGCACCCGGAAGGCGAAGATCCTGATCGAGGAGTCGTTCACGCGACCACGCTCCGCAGCCGCCGGTCGGCGCCGATCACGACCGGCAGCACGAACGGCGCCAGCAGCACGTCGTAGGCGACGGTGCTGGGCAGCTCGGCCACGGCCGTGCCGCCGCCCGCGCCGAGCAGCCCGAGCAGGGCCGCGTAGCCGAGCTGGGCCGCCGCCGCCGCGACCGCGACCGCCAGCAGCGACCGGAGCGCGCCCCGGTCGCTCTCCGGCTCCAGCAGGCCGACGCCGAAGCCGACCAGGGCAAGGCAGAGCGCCAGCAGGCCGACCGGGTGGTCCGACAGCACGTCGGCCGCCAGGCCGGTGCCGAACCCGCAGGCCAGCCCGGCCGTGGTGCCGGCCGCGAGGGCGACCCCGACGACGACCAGCAGGGGGAGGTTCGGCAGGCCGCCGGGCAGCGGCAGCCGGGCGATCACGGTGCCCTGGACGGCGACGGCGAGGACGGCGCCCAGCCCGGCCACGAAGATCCGCGCTGCGGTCACCGCGGGCTACCCGTGGTGGAGGCGACGGTTGGCGCGCTGGTGCCGGGTGTGCTGGTGGCGGGTGTGCTGGTGCCGGGTGCGCTGGTGGCGGGCGGCGGGGGAGGCAGCACGGAGTCCCGCGGGTCGGTACGCGGCCCGACCAGCACCACCCCGACAACGTCCAGCCGGGTGAACTGCACGTACGGCCGGACGGTCGCGGTCGGCGGTCCGGCCCCGCCGGTGCCGACGCCGATCACCTCCCCGATCGGCACCCCGGCGACGTACGTCGACTGGCCGTACGGGCCGGTGACCAGCCGGTCACCCGGCCGCACCACGGCGTTCGGGTTGAGCAGGGTGAGCGACATCGACCCGGTGCCGCCGCCGGTGACCAGCCCGAGCTCACCGGTGCCGGCCATCCGGGCGCCCACTGTGGCCGCCGGGTCGCCGGCCAGCACGATCAGGCTGGTGGCCGCGCTGACCTGCTTGACCCGGCCGACCAGCCCGGCTCCGGTCAGCACGGTCATGTCCGGTTTGACGCCGTCGGTCGAGCCGGCGTCGATGGTGGCGGTCCACTCGAACCCCAGCGACGGGCCGAGGCCGACCACGGCCGCGGGCAGCACGCGGTACCGTCCCAGCCCGGCCAGCAGGGTCAGGTCGTGGAGCTGGCCGGTCCGGTCGGCGTGCAACGCCCGCTCGGCGAGCTGCCGGCGCAGGTCGTCGTTCTGCCGTCTCAGCTCCTCGATGTCGCGCCGCGAGGTGGCCAGGTGCGGGATGGCGCCGAGAAGCCGCCCGACCGGGGAGAAGACCGCCGACAGGCCACGCTGCACCGGGCCGAACACTGCCTGCGCGCCGGACCGGACGCCGCCGAACCCGTTGCCCTTGGCGTCCAGCGTGACGAACACCGCGGCTACCAGGAGCAGGACGACCAGCGCAACCCGCTGCCGGCGGGTGGACCGCTTCACCGGCTACCGGGACTCGGCGACGAGGACCTGCTGCAGCGCCTCGAAATCCTCCACGCAGCGGCCCGACCCAAGCGCGACGGAGTGCAGCGGGTTGTCCGCCACGATGATGGGCATCCCAGTCTCGTGCTTGAGCCGCTCGTCCAGGCCGCGCAGGTGCGCGCCGCCGCCGGTCAGCACGATGCCGCGGTCCATGATGTCGCCGGACAGCTCCGGGGGGCACTTGTCCAGCGTGACCTTCACCGCGTCGACCACGGCGTTGACCGGCTCCTCGATCGCCTTGCGGATCTCCTCGGCGCTGACCACGATCGTCTTCGGCAGGCCGGTGACCAGGTCCCGGCCGCGGATCTCGGCGTTGCTGTCCTCCGGGGTGGGGAAGGCCGAGCCGATGGCGATCTTGATCTCCTCCGAGGTGCGCTCGCCCAGCATGAGCGAGTACTCCTTCTTCACGTAGTTGATGATCGAGGTGTCGATCTCGTCGCCGGCGATCCGGATGCTCTGGCTGGTGACGATGCCACCCAGGGAGATCACGGCGACCTCCGTGGTGCCGCCGCCGATGTCGACCACCATGTTGCCGGTGGGCTCGGAGACCGGCAGGCCGGCACCGATCGCGGCGGCCATCGGCTCCTCGATGATGTAGACCCGGCTGGCGCCGGCGTTGTAGGTCGACTCCTTGACCGCCCGCTGCTCGACTCCGGTGATGCCGGACGGCACACAGATGACCACCCGCGGGCCGCGGACGAGGTAGCGGCGGCGGTGCACCTTGCGGATGAAGTAGCGCAGCATCCGTTCAGTCGTGTCGAAGTCGGCGATCACCCCGTCCTTGAGCGGCCGGACGGCGACGATGTTGCCCGGCGTCCGGCCGATCATCCGCTTTGCCTCGACCCCGACCGCGAGGATCTCCCCGGTGTTGGTGTTGATGGCCACCACGGAGGGCTCGTTGAGGACGATCCCGCGCCCGCGGACGTACACCAGGGTGTTCGCCGTACCGAGGTCGATGGCCATGTCACGGCCGAGAAAAGACAAGGATGTGCGCGACATTCGCTGAACCTTCTCACATAGCGGTCGGTCGGTGTACGCCGGTCGCGAGGCCCCTCGAGCCTACCCGGCGGCACCGGTCCGGACGCGCGGCCGGCCCGGCAGGTTTACCTGTTTGGAGCTCCTTCCGCTAGGTGAGAAGCAGCCGTTCCAGCCGCCGGGCGCTGACCGCCAGCCCGGCCAGGCCCATCGCCAGAAGATAGCTCACATGGACCAGCAGGCCGACGCCCACTGAGCCGGTCGTCAGCCCCCTGACCAGCTCAATCCCGTGGTAGAGCGGGGTCGCCTCGACGACGATCTGGAGGGTGCGCGGGTACGTCCCGAGCGGGTAGAACGTGGTCGCGAACATGAACATCGGCAGGATCGCGAGCTGCACCCACTCGAAGTCCTGCCAGCTCTTCATGTACGACGTCAACGCCATGCCCACCGCGGCGAAGGCGAACCCAATGAGGATCGCCGCCGGCAGGGCGAGCAGCGCCCACCACGAGCCGACCAGGCCCATGCCCAGCATCACCACCAGGAACGCCACGGCGTAGACGCTGCCCCGGATCAGCGCCCAGCCGATCTCGCCGACCGCCACGTCGATGGTGCCCAGCGGGGTGGACAGCACGGCGTCGTACAGCTTGGCGTACTTGAGCTTGAAGAAGATGTTGAACGTCGAGTCGTAGATGGCGCCGTTCATCGCCGAGGAGGCCAGCAGCGCGGGCGCAACGAAGGCGGAGTACCCGATCAGCCGGCCGTCCGGCAGCGGCACCCGGCCGACCAGCGCGCCCACGCCGATCCCGACGCTGAACAGGTAGAACAGCGGCTCGAAGAAGCCGGACACCATCAGCAGCCAGATCCGGCGGGCGACCATCGCGTTGCGCTCGACCAGCAGGTGCGCGCCACGGCCGCCGCGACTCGCGGGCAGCGCGCGCCGGACCAGGGCACCGGTCATCGTCGTCGCGGTCACCTCACCAGCCTCCCGCGGAACGTCACGGTGGCGACCCAGAAGCCGACCGCAGCCCACAGCGCCAGATAACCGACGTGCAACGCGGCACCGGCCGGGGTCAGGCCGACCCCCAGGGTCAGCCCGCGGCAGAGGTCCACCCCGTGCCACAGCGGCGTGACGTAGGCCAGCGGGCGCAGCAGCCCGGGAACCTGGGCGAGCGGGAAGAACACCCCGGAGAACAGGAACATCGGCATGATCCCGAACCGGAACAGGCTGGCGTAGTGGGACTCGCTCTCCTGGGCGGCCGCGAACGCCGCGATCGGGGTGACGAACGCGACGCCGGTCAGGATCGCGGCCGGTAAGGCCAGGATTGCCCAGCCCGACTGGAGCGTGCCGAACAGCGCCATGCCGAGGAAGAAGGCAACCGAGCCCATGGCGACCCGGGTGGTCATCCAGGCGAGGTGGCCGACCAGCACGTCCCGTACGCCGAGCGGGGTGGCCAGCATCGCGTGGTAGGTCCTGACCCACTTGATGCTGGCCATCACCGGGTACGTCGCCTCGCCGGCGGCGGTCTGCATCGCGGTCGCGGCCAGCACGCCGGGCGCGATGAACGCCAGGTAGCCCACGCCGAGCCGCTGCCCGCCGGCCGAGGAGTTGACCAGGGTGCCCAGCCCCAGCCCCATCGCGGTCAGGAAGATCAGTGGGTTGAGCAGGGTGGAGACCACCGAGCCGCGCCAGGTCCGCTTGTACTGGTACAGCCAGTAGGCGAAGGACCGCAGCACGGCGGGCGGCGCGCGGCGTGCCCGACGGACGGTGGCGGTGGTCGCGGCCATCAGTCCACCAGCGTCCGGCCGGTGAGCCGGAGGAAGACGTCCTCCAGGGTGGCCCGGCGGACCAGCGCGGACGCCGGGGCCAGCCCCCGCGCATGCACGCCGGCCAACGCGTCGTCGCCGTGGTCGGTGTAGAGCAGCAGCCGGTCCGGCAGCACCTCCACCCGGTCGGCCAGGCTCTCCACCTTGCCGGCCATGTGCTCGTGGTCGTCCACCCCGAACCTCAGCTCCAGCACCTCGCGGGTGGCGAACCGCTCGATGAGCTGCCGCGGCGAGCCCTCGGCGACGATGGCGCCCCTGTCCATCACGACCAGCCGGTCGCAGAGCTGCTCGGCCTCGTCCATGTAGTGCGTGGTCAGGACCAGCGTCACGCCCTGCTGCTTGAGCCGGAACAGCCGGTCCCACAGCGCGTGCCTGGCCTGCGGGTCAAGCCCGGTGGTCGGCTCGTCGAGCAGCAGCACGTCGGGCTCGTTGATGAGCGACCGGGCGATGGTGAGCCGGCGCTTCATCCCGCCGGACAGCGGCTCCACCTTGTCCTCAGCCCGCTCGGCGAGCTGGACGAACTCCAGCAGCTCGGCCGCCCGCTCCCGGATCAGCCCGCGGTGCAGCCCGAAGTACCGCCCGTAGATGTAGAGGTTCTCGGCGACGGTGAGCTCCAGGTCGAGGCTGTCCTCCTGCGGCACGACGCCGAGCCGGGCCCGGATCCGGGGACCGTCGGTGACCGGATCCATGCCGAGGACGCGCAGCGTGCCGCCGCTGCTGGGGGAGACGCAGCCGATCATCCGCATGGTGGAGGACTTGCCGGCGCCGTTCGGCCCGAGAAAGCCGAACGCCTCGCCACGGGCGACGTCGAAGTCGATCCCGTCGACCGCGGTGAAGCCGCCGAAGCGCTTGGTCAGGCCCCTGGCATGGATGTAGGGCTCGTCGGTGGGAAGCACGGTCCGACCGTACCGACGGGGTCTGACAGAACGCTCGGGATTATCGGGGCAGCTCTCCGCTCACACCCGCTCCAGCGCACCCTCAGTGAGAAAGACCCCGCGCTTGCGGAACGCCAGAGGGGACTCGACGAACGCGGCCGCATGCCATGCAACAACCCCAGCGGGGAACCACCACGGCTCGGCGTACCGGTCTTCGCTCAGCGCCCAGGCAGGCACCGTCCAGCCGTCCCTCCGGGCGAGATGCTCAGCGAGGGCCGCCAACGCCGCGTCGACCCGGCCGTCGCCAGACGGAGGTGGCTCGACAGCGAACAGTGCCTCGCCAGCGACCGTGCCGCCAGCTCGATGGGCTCGCGAGTAGTCGTCAAGAAGCTGCAGAAGGCATCGCCAGGCGGCAGTCGGCTCGCCCGCCGATCGACGCAGCTCGGTGCATGCGCACTCCGCGGCATCCGCTGTCGTCCACAGGCCCATGACCGCAGGTTACCGCCGCGGGACACGAAGGCAACCTGTCAGCGGCCCCCCGAGCAGGTCGCGGCGCACCCGGAGCAGGTAGTACCAGACCAGCGCGAAGATCACGCCGAGCACGAACATCGCCCTGGTCAGGAAGCCGCAGGCGATCAGCGCGGCCTGCAGCGCCGTCCCGACCGCGAGGCCGTACGTCCGGCCGACCAGCCCCGCCGCCAGCACGAACAGCCCGGCCAGCACCAGCAGCACGGCCAGCTTCCACGCGGTCAGCCCGGAGCCGAACTGCGCCACCGTACGCGGCACCAGCAGCACCACCAGCGCCTCCAGCACCAGCGCCGTGGCGAAGGTGCCGCGCACCGCCCGCGCCGTCCGCGGATCCGGCCCCCCGCTCGCCGACCCCTCGCTCACCGGGCTCCCAGCAGGGTGCGGGCCTCGCCCGCCATGATCACCGAGCCGGTGACCAGCACCCCGGCACCGGCCAGCCCGCCGTCCGCGCTGTCCTCGGCCAGCCGGACGGCCGTCTCCAGCGCGTCGTCCAGCCGCGGCTCGACGGTGACCCGGTCCGCCCCGAACACACCGACCGCCAGCGCGGCCAGGTCGTCCGCGGGCAGCCGGCGGGGCGAGGCGCTCTCCGTCACCACGATCTCGTCGAGCACCGGCTCCAGCACGGCGAGGATCCCGGTGGCGTCCTTCTCGGCCAGGATGCCCACCACCCCCACCAGCCGGCGGAAGCCGAACGACTCGGTCACGGCCGCCACCGTGGCGGCCATCCCGGCCGGGTTGTGCGCGGCGTCCACCAGCACCGTTGGGGCGCTGCGCACCGCCTCCAGCCGGCCCGGCGAGCGGACCCCCGCGAACCCCTCCCGGACCAGCTCGGCCGACAGCGGCCCGGTGCCCGCGCCCTTGCCGAAAAACGCCTCCGCCGCGGCCAGCGCGCAGGCGGCGTTCTGCGCCTGGTGCGCGCCGTACAGCGGCAGGAAGATCTCGCCGTACTCCCCCGCCAGCCCCTGCAGCCGCACCTGCTGGCCGCCGACCGCGACCTGCCGGTCCAGCACGCCGAGCTCCAGCCCCTCCCGGGCAACCGTCGCGCCGACGTCACCGGCCCGGTGCAGCAGGACTGCGGCGGCCTCGGGCGGCTGCGCGGCCAGGATGGCGGTGGCGCCGGGCTTGATGATGCCGGCCTTCTCCCTTGCGATCTCCGGGATCGTCTCGCCGAGCCAGCGGGTGTGGTCCAGCGCGATCGGGGTGATGACGGCGACCTGGCCATCGGCGACGTTGGTGGCGTCCCACGACCCGCCGAGCCCGACCTCGACCACCGCGACGTCGACCGGAGCATCGGCGAACGCGACGAACCCCATCGCGGTCAGCACCTCGAAGTACACCGGCCGGATCTCGCTCCGGTCGTCGACCATCTTCAGGTACGGCTCGATGTCGTCGTAGGTCTGCACGAACCGCTCGACCGAGATCGGCTCGCCGTCGATGCTGATCCGCTCGGTGGGGCTGGCCAGGTGCGGGCTGGTGATCCGGCCCACCCGTAGCCCGAAGGACCGCAGCAGCGCGTCGACCATCCGGGCCGTCGACGTCTTGCCGTTGGTCCCGCCGATGTGCACCACCGGGTACGTCGCCTGCGGGCTGCCGAGCAGGTCGGCCAGCGCGGCGATCCGGGCCAGGCCGGGCGCGACCTTCGACTCGGGCCAGCGGGTGGCCAGCGCCGCCTCCACCCGGGCCAGACCCTCAGGCTCGGTCACACCGGCACGCCATCGAACGGGTTCTCGATCAGCATGCCACCAACCTACGCCCGCCCCGCGGCTCACCGGTCGTAGAGCTCCGCACGGGTGCACGTCCGGCCGCCATGGGCGCTCGCATCGGCCATCGCCTGTCGGGCAGCAGCCCACGCCCGGTCGTACCGCTCGTCCGCGACAACGCGCGCCTGCTGGACGGCCTCAATGAGATGGACGTCACCTTCCGACTGCCCTGCGCCACAGTCTCGCATGGGTCAGCCGGGGAGGGCGGCGAGCTGGGCGGTGATGCGGTCGACGTCGGCCGTCGCGGCCGCGAGCCGGACCCGCATCCTCGCCACCACGGCGGCCGGCGCCTTGTCGGTGAACGCGGCGTTGCCCAGCTTGGCGGTGGCCCCGTCGATCTCCTTCCGCGCGGCGGCCAGGTCCTTGGCCAGCCGGGCCCGCTCGGCCGGCACGTCGATCGCGCCGGACAGGTCCAGCTCGATCACCAGCCCTCCGATCGGCAGGCTCGCCGTCGCATGGAAGCCCTCGGCCGGCTCGTCCAGCCGCGCCAGCGCCCGGACCTGCGGCCCGAACGGTGCCAGCGCGGATCCGGCTAGGCCAGCGAGCACGGCAGGCACCCGCTGCCCCGGCCGGAGGCCCTGGTCGGCACGGAACCGGCGCACCTCGGTCACCACCCGGCGCAGCGCCGTCAGGTCTTCCTCGGCCGCGTCGTCGACGTACGCCGGCTCGGGAGCCGGCCAGGCCGCCACCACGACCGACTCCGCGCCGGTCAACGCCGTCCACAACGCCTCGGTCACGAACGGCACCATCGGGTGCAGCATCCGCAGCAGGGTGTCCAGCACGTGCCCGAGCACCGCCCGGGTGCGTTCCGCCTCGGCCCCGCCCGCGGCGAGCGGCGTCTTGGCCAGCTCGACGTACCAGTCGCAGAACTCGTCCCATACGAAGTGGTAAAGCGCCTCGGCCGCCTTGCCGAGCTCGAAGTCCTCGTAGTAGGCGTCCACCTCAGCCAGCGTGCGGTGCAGCCGGGAGAGGATCCACCGGTCCACCGCGGACAGCCCGGCGCGGTCCGGCAGGTCGGCCACCGAGGCGCCGTTCAGCAGGGCGAAGCGGGCGGCGTTCCAGAGCTTGTTGCAGAAGTTGCGGGAGCTCTGCACCCACTCCTCGCCGATCGGCACGTCGACGCCGGGGTTCGCCCCGCGGGCCATGGTGAACCGCACCGCGTCCGACCCGTAGGCGTCCATCCAGTCGAGCGGGTCCACCACGTTGCCGAACGACTTGGACATCTTCTTGCCGAACTTGTCCCGCACCATCCCGTGCAGCGCGACCACGCCGAACGGCGGCCGGCCGTCCATCGCGTACAGCCCAAACATCATCATCCGGGCCACCCAGAAGAACAGGATGTCGTAGCCGGTGACCAGCACGCTGGTCGGGTAGTAGGTCCGCAGGTCGGTGGTGTCGTCCGGCCAGCCCAGCGTCGAGAACGGCCACAGCGCCGAGGAGAACCAGGTGTCCAGCACGTCCGGGTCCTGGGTCCACCCCGCGCCGGGAGGCTCGTCCCCCGGGCCGACGCACACGGCCTCGCCGTCCGGGCCGTACCACACCGGGATCCGGTGCCCCCACCAGAGCTGCCGGGAGATGCACCAGTCGTGCATGTTGTCGACCCAGTCGAAGTACCGCCTGGCCAGCTCCGGCGGGTGGATCGCGACCCGGCCGTCGCGCACCGCGTCGCCCGCGGCCTTGGCCAGCGGCTCGACCTTCACGAACCACTGCAGGGACAGCCGCGGCTCGACGGTGGTCTTGCACCGCGAGCAGTGGCCGACCGCATGCAGGTACGGACGCCTCTCCGCCACGATCCGGCCCTGCGCGCGCAGCGCGGCCACCACCGCCGGGCGGGCCTCGAACCGGTCCAGCCCCTGGAACGGCCCGTGCGCGGTGATCAGCCCGCGCTCGTCCAGCACGGTGACCGACGGCAGGCCGTGCCGCTGGCCGATCTCGAAGTCGTTCGGGTCGTGCGCCGGGGTCACCTTCACCGCGCCGGTGCCAAACGCCGGGTCCACGTGCTCGTCGGCCACGATCGGGATCCGCCGGCCGGTCAGCGGCAGCTCGACGGTCCGGCCGATCAGGTGCTGGTACCGGTCGTCGTCCGGGTGCACGGCGACCGCCGTGTCGCCGAGCATCGTCTCGGCCCGGGTGGTGGCGACCACGATCGAGTCCGCTCCGTCCCCGTACCGGATGGAGATCAGCTCACCCTCGTCCTCGGTGTGCTCCACCTCGATGTCGGACAGCGCGGTGTGGCAACGAGGGCACCAGTTGGTGATCCGCTCGGCGCGGTAGATCAGCCCGTCGTCGTACAGCTTCGTGAAGATCGTGACGACGGCGCGGGACAGCCCCTCGTCCATGGTGAAGCGCTCCCGGGACCAGTCGACGCCGACGCCGAGGCGGCGCATCTGGCCAAGGATCAGGCCGCCCGACTCGGCCTTCCAGGCCCAGACCCGCTTGATGAACGCCTCCCGGCCCAGGTCGTGCCGGCTCTTGCCCTCCCTGGCCAGCTCACGCTCGACCACGTTCTGGGTGGCGATGCCAGCGTGGTCCATCCCAGGCAGCCAGAGCGCGTCGTAGCCCTGCATCCGGCGCCGCCGGGTCAGCGCGTCCATCAGGGTGTGCTCGAACGCATGCCCGATGTGCAGGCTGCCGGTCACGTTGGGCGGCGGGATCACGATGCAGTACGGCGGCCTGCCGCTGGCCGGGTCGGCCTCGAAGTAACCCGCCTTGGCCCACCGCTCGTAGAGCTGGCCCTCTACGGCTACCGGCTGGTACTGGGTCGGTAGCTCGGCGGAGGGCGGCTGGGTGGGTGGTGTCAGGGTCACCCTCAACATGGTAGTGAGCCCCTACCGCTGCCCCGAACCGCATATCTGCCCGCCCCGCACCTGTCGGACAAAGGCCACCACGAATCGCTCGTCGGCTGGTGACCTTTGTCCGACAAGGCGCGAAAATCCGATGGCTCGCCGCCGGGTGGGCGCGGCATCCTCGGGGCATGCGGGCAGTGCGGATGGCGGACGAGCAGGCCTTCGCCGACCGGGCCGGTACCTGGCTGCGGCGGGACCCGGTCGTACACACCATCGTCTGCTCCGCCGTCGCGCTGGCCCAGCGCCACCCGGAGCGGTTTGTCGACCCGCTCTGGCTCATCGTCGAGGACGACGCCGGCGCCCTGGCCGGGGCGGCGATCCACACCCCGCCGTTCCCGCTGGCGGTGCTGCCGATGCCGGACGACGCCCTGGCCGCGCTCGCCGCGCTGGTCCGGACCGAGCGGCCCGACCTGGGCGGGGTCACCGGTCCGGCGCCATGCGGCGAGCGGTTCGCCGGGCTCTGGCGGGAGGCGACCGGCGCCGGGGTGCGGGTCGCGATGGCGCTGCGGCTGTTCCGGCTGGACGAGGTGAGCCCGCCGGCCGGGGTGCCCGGTCAGCTTCGCACCGACCCGGGACTCGCCGCGGACGCGGCGGAGCTCACTGACTGGGTGCGGGCCTTCGTCCCCGAGGCGACGGGCGAGCCGGCGCGCGATCCCGAGCTGGTGGTCGAGCGGCTCATCGAGCGCGGCGGGCTGTGCGTCTGGTACGACCGCGACCGGCCGGTCAGCTTCGCCAGCCGGACGGTCCCGGCGTACGGCGTGCTCCGGCTCGGTCTGGTCTACACCCCGCCTGAGCTGCGCGGGCAGGGCTACGCCAGCGCCTGCGTGGCGGCCGTCTCACAGCAGGCACTGGACGGCGGGATCACGCCGATCCTGTTCACCGACCTGGCCAACCCGACCTCGAACAAGATCTACCAGCGGCTCGGGTACCGCCCGGTCGTCGATGCGTACGAGCACGCCTTCAGCTACGGGTAGCGCCAGGGGTCAGGCGGACTTCTCGCGGCGCTCGCGGGCCTTGGGCACCTCGCGCGGCACGATGGTCGGGTTGACGTTCTCCAGCACGGCCTCGCGGGTGATGACCACCCGGGCCACGTCGGTGCGGCTCGGGACGTCGTACATCACGGAGAGCAGCACCTCTTCCATGATCGCCCGCAGCCCGCGGGCGCCGGTGCCGCGCAGGATGGCCTGGTCCGCGATCGCCTCGAGCGCCTCCTCGTCGAACTCCAGCTCGACGCCGTCCAGCTCGAACAGCCGCCGGTACTGCTTGACCAGCGCGTTGCGCGGCTCGGTGAGGATCCGGATCAGCGCGTCGCGGTCCAGGTTGCGCACATGGGTGATCACCGGCAGCCGGCCGATAAACTCCGGGATCATGCCGAACTTGAGCAGGTCCTCCGGCATCACGTCGGCGAACACCCCCGCGGCGTCGATGTCGTACTTGCTGTGCAGCTCGGCGGAGAAGCCGATCCCCTTCTTGCCGACCCGCTGCTCGATGATCTTCTCCAGGCCGGCGAAGGCGCCGCCCACAATGAACAGCACGTTCGTCGTGTCGATCTGGATGAACTCCTGGTGCGGGTGCTTGCGGCCGCCCTGCGGGGGCACGCTGGCCGTCGTACCCTCCAGGATCTTCAGCAGCGCCTGCTGCACACCCTCGCCGGAGACGTCCCGGGTGATCGACGGGTTCTCCGACTTACGGGCAATCTTGTCGACCTCGTCGATGTAGATGATCCCGGTCTCGGCCCGCTTGACGTCATAATCTGCGGCCTGAATAAGTTTGAGCAGAATGTTTTCCACATCCTCGCCGACATACCCGGCTTCGGTCAGCGCCGTCGCGTCGGCGATCGCGAACGGCACGTTGAGCATCTTGGCCAGCGTCTGGGCGAGGTAGGTCTTGCCGCAGCCGGTCGGGCCGATGAGCAGGATGTTGGACTTGGCCAGCTCGACGCCCTCGTCCCGGTGGCCGGTCCGCTCGCCGCCGGCCTGCACCCGCTTGTAGTGGTTGTAGACCGCGACGGCGAGCGTCTTCTTCGCCGGCTCCTGGCCCACGACGTAGGCGTCGAGGAACTCGCAGATCTCGCGCGGCTTGGGCAGCTCGTCGAACTTGAGCTCGGTTGACTCCGAGAGCTCTTCCTCGATGATCTCGTTGCAGAGGTCGATGCACTCGTCGCAGATGTAGACGCCTGGACCCGCGATGAGCTTCTTCACCTGCTTCTGTGACTTGCCGCAGAAGGAGCACTTGAGCAGGTCACCGCCGTCACCGATGCGTGCCACCTAGTGCCCTCCCTCGTCCCTCGCCGCCGGGGGTGTCCACGGCCGCGCCGTTCGCCGACGGTACCGCGTTGCGTCGCCGTTGCCTCTAGTTTGCGGGTTGGTAGCCCGAGTCAGCGAGTCTGCAGGGCGCTCAATTTGCGCGTATGCAGGACTTCGTCGACGAAGCCGTACTCCTTCGCCTCCTCCGCGGTGAGGATCTTGTCCCGCTCGATGTCGGTGCGCACCCGCTCGACCGTCTGGCCGGTGTGCCGGGCCAGGATGTCCTCGAGCAGGGCACGCATGCGCAGTATCTCGTTAGCCGTGATCTCTAGGTCAGAGACCTGTTGCGAGCCTTCAGTCCCGCCGGAGGGCTGGTGGATCAGCACCCGCGCGTTGGTCAGGGCCAGCCGCTTGCCCGGCGTCCCGGACGCCAGCAGGACGGCCGCGGCGGACGCCGCCTGGCCCATGCAGACGGTCTGGATGTCCGGCCGGACGAACTGCATCGTGTCGTAGATCGCGGTCAGGGCGGTGAACGAGCCGCCCGGGGAGTTGATGTACATGATGATGTCGCGGTCGGGGTCCATCGACTCCAGGCACAGGAGCTGCGCCATCACGTCGTTGGCCGAGGCGTCGTCGATCTGCACGCCGAGGAAGATGATCCGCTCCTCGAAGAGCTTGTTGTACGGGTTCATCTCCTTGATCCCGTAGCTGGTGCGCTCGACGAAGGACGGCAGAACATATCGGTTGGTCGGGGTGACGAGCTGGCTCACGGTGCTTCCTCCTGGTGAGACGCTGGCCGGCTAGCCGGAGAGCGTCAGGCTGGGCCGACGCCGCCGCGGGCCTGGCTGATGACGTGGTCGACGAAGCCGTACTCCTTGGCCTGCTGGGCGGTGAACCAGCGGTCCCGGTCGGAGTCGGCCACGACCCGCTCGACCGGTTGGCCGGTGTGGTATGCGATCAGCTCGGCCATCTCCTGCTTGGTCAGCTTGAACTGCTCGGCCTGGATCCTGATGTCGGAGGCGGTGCCGCCGACGCCGGCCGAGGGCTGGTGCATCAGGATCCGCGCGTGCGGCAGGGCGTGCCGCTTGCCTGGCGTGCCGGCGCAGAGCAGGAACTGGCCCATCGAGGCGGCCAGCCCCATCGCGTAGGTCGCGACGTCGCAGTCCACGAAACGCATGGTGTCGTAGACCGCCATGCCCGCGGTCACCGAGCCGCCCGGCGAGTTGATGTAGAGGTGCACGTCGCGGGCTGGGTCCTCGGCGGCCAGCAGGAGCATCTGGGCGCAGATCTGGTTCGCGATCGTGTCGTCGACCGCCTGGCCGAGGAAGATGATCCGCTCGCGCAGGAGCCGGTCGTACACCGAGTCGTGCAGGTTCATCCCACCGGAGGACCGCATCTCGACGGCGCGGCCGGTCAGGATCGGTGGGGCGATCACCGGGTCGATATGGGTCACTGCTGCCTGCCTTCGGGTGCGAGAGTGGTCAGTACGAGCCGGTGCGTTTCTCTCGACTCATCCGACCCTAACGCTCGGGTAGCGAACCAGCGTCCCCGACCCAGCCTGTGTTCGCTGTCAGCATGAGTCCACGATGACGCCGTTCCGGACAGTCTCGACGCTGGACCTGCGCCCCTCGGCGGGCGCCCGGAGCTATGCCCCCGCCGGCCGCGCGGCGTCGGCCACCTCGCTGGCCTCCTCAGCCTCGCTGGCCTCAGCTACCTCGCTCGCGACGGCCGGTGGCGCGGCGTCGCCACGGCGTAGCTGCTCAGCGAGGTCGACCGGGTTGCCCGCGGTGTCGGTGACGGTGGCGGCCTCCAGCGCGGCCAGCAGGGCCTTGTCGCGCCGGACCTCGGCCACCATCGCCGGCAGGTTGCCGGCCTCGGACATCCGCTGCACGTAGTCCTCGGGGGTCAGGCCGTACCGCTGGGCGTTCGCCATGACGTGCTCGACCAGCTCGGCCTCCGCCACGCCGAGATGCTCGGACTCGGCCAGGGCGTCCAGCACGAGCTGGGTCTTGACCGCCTGCTCGGCCGTCGTCCGCAGCTCGGCGTCGAACTGCTCGGTGTCCTGCTCCTGGGCGGAGAGGTACTGGTCCAGGGAGAGCCCGGCCTGGGCGAGCTGCTGCTCCAGCGTGGTGCGCCGCCACTTCTGCTCGGCGCTGACCACCGACTCGGGCAGCGGCACCTCGGTGGCCTCCAGCAGTGCGCTGAGGACGTGGTCACGGGCCTGGATGCCCTGGTCGGCCTGCTTGCGCTGCTCCAGCTTGCGGCGGACGTCGTCCCGGAGCTCGGCAAGGGTGTCGAACTCGCTGGCGGTCTGGGCGAAGTCGTCGTCCAGGTCGGGCAGCTCCTTCTCCTTGATCGAGCGCACCACGGCGAGGACCACCGCGGTCTTGCCCTGGTGCTCGCCGCCGGTCAGGTCGGCGTCGAACGTCTTCTCCTCGCCCACCTCGAGGCCGACCAGCGCCTCGTCCAGCCCCGGGATGACGGTGCCGCTACCGACCTCGTAGGACAGGCCGGTGCGGCTCTCGACCTCCTCGCCCTCCACCTCGGCGCGCAGGTCGACCGAGACGTAGTCGCCGTCGGCCACCGGCCGCTCGACCGACTTGAGCATGGCGAACTTCTCCCGCAGGACGCCGACCCGCTCGTCGAGCTCCTCCTCGGTGACCTCGATGGTGTCGACGGTGACCGCCAGGCTGGCCAGCTCCGGCAGCCGCATCTCCGGGCGGACATCGACCTCGGCGGTGAACGCGATGCCGGTGCTCGGGTCGACCTGGGTCAGCTCGATGTCAGGGTTGCCGAGGGCGCGTACGTCGTTGCTGCGGATGGCCTCGGTGTAGGCCCGCGGAACGGCATCGTTCACGGCCTCGTCCAGCACCGCGGCCCGGCCGATCCGCTGGTCGATGACTGCCGCGGGCACCCGACCGGGCCGGAAGCCAGGGATCTTGACCTGCTTGGCGATGCTCTTGTAGGCCTTGTCCAGGCTGGGCTTGAGCTCGTCGAAGGGCACCTCCACGGCAAGCCGTACCCGCGTGGGGCTGAGGGTCTCGACGGTGCTCTTCACGTGCTGGCTCCTCGGGGCGGTCGGGAGGTGGCGGCGCCGTACGGATGTGGCGCGGACGGCGTGAGTGTAGGCGAGCGGGACGACGTACGCCGACCCGGTCAACGGACCAGGCCCGGTTGGCCGACAGCAGCGCCCGGTCGAGCTCGGGGCGGCGGGCGAGCTTGCCGGAGGCCTTGTCGATGAACACCTCGTCGCAGCCGGCCGCGGTGAGGGCGTCATGCTGGGCATCGGGGTGCTGGTCGCGGGTGGAGACCCGTCCGTAGCCGATCCGCATGCCTCGGACCATATCGCCAACCCCCGACAGCGTGACATTGGCGCGGACACGGGAGTGTTACAGGTTCGGCCTGCGGAAACGCTACCCGCGGCGTGGTGTCTCACAAACGATCGTTTCCGGGACACCTGGTCACGGGGCAGGCCGGACGGTCAGCCAGCAGCACCGGCCGGCAAGCGCCCATCCTCGGGCTTGCCGCTAACCCTCGCCCGCTGGCGTGCATGTGCTGAACGCCACCCGCGTCTTCGCGACATTCGGAGACCTGCCAGCCGAATCACCGAGGCCAGCTAGCTTGTCCGTGCGGTGGCGTGACAGCATGACAGCATGACGGAGAAGATGCTGACAGTGAGGATGAGCGAGCATGAGCACCGGGCGCTCAAGCTGTACGCGGTCCTGCAGGGCCGCAGCGTCAATGCGGTGGTCACCGACCTGATCCGCGCCGAGCTAGCCAAGCAGGTACCCGGCGAACCGGGCCGCAGCCGCGAGGAGCTCGCCGCGGACCTGCTGGCCCGCTTCGGGATCGACCCGGCCAGCGCCGACCACCAGGCCGCCGCCGCGCGAGCCCGCGGCAACGTTCAGCACCCCGCCGGCACCCGCACCCAACCGGGGGCCGCGTGAACAACCCGGCCAACCCGATCGTGCTCGACTCCTCCGTCCTGGTGGCCTATGAGCGGATGAAGACCCCCGGCGCCTACCTGATGCACGAGGCACAGTCCCGAATCGCCGAATGGCTGACCCAGCAGGTCCCACTGCTCGTGCCGGCGCTGTCGCTGCTGATCGCCTCCCACGAATGCGGCGGCGAGCTGCCCGAGCTGGACTACCTCCTCCAAGGCGACCCCGACCTGGTCCTCGTGGTGCCACTGGCCCGCGAGTCCGCGGTCGACGTGGGCGCCGCTAGCCCGGAACTGCACGGGGAGAACCTGGAGATCACGCACGTGGTCTGGTGCGCCACCGGCCACGATGACGACGGCGACCCCTCCTCACGCTGGCCCGTCGCGACCTACTGGCCCGACTGGTACGCCGGCAAAGCCATCCCTGTCATCGCCCTCTAGCTGGATTGCGGCGGAAGCTGCACCGCGCGGTGTCACCTCCGTCGGCCGGACGACCCGGGAAGAAGATCCCCTGTCGGCGTAGGGGATCTTCTGTTTCAGCCCCCAATGCGCGCCCCGGCCAGGAGCCCTGCAGGTGCATCCCGACGGGGCCGTGGCCGACAGACGGCCCGCCGAGCTCGGTGACCCGGTGGCCGGGCTCGACGGTGATGACATGGCCGGCCCAGGCCCCGGACGCCCGCGGTGTGTCGGTCTGATCGAGCAGCTGCTCGCCTGACCACAGCTCCCCGTCGACCGCGCTGTAGGTCCAGCCGTACGTCGGGCGCCGGGTGGCGCGGTCCGAGCCTGGCCAGACGCCTGTTTCGTCATTCCGCCACGAGTGACGCTGGGTCGGCGGGGGATGCCCGGCGAGCTAATGCCGCTCGCCAGGCACCGCCGCGGCTCCCACCGGCACCCGGCAAGCCGCTAGTTCCCAGGTCCCCGGATGCCGTCACTTTAGGTAACCTATGGCGCCAGCCCGGCTGAAAGGCAGTCCTGCGATCTGTGATACAGAGTTGTGATCTTGCCTTTTTCGCAGTGACGATGGGTAATCGGCCGGTCTCCTGCTGGGCTGGTGCGGTTGTGTGCGTCGGCGGCGGCCGCGGCGAGGCCCTCAGGTGGGCCAGGTCGGGCGGGTGCCAGCGAGGGCAGGTCGGAGGGTGCGCTGTCCTGCCAGCCGGCGGTGCCGCGTGCGGTGCTGGTCCGAGGCGGACCCGATACCGGCCTCGGTTCTTGCCGGCGAACTTGATCCAGTGTCCAGCCCGGCCTGAGGTCCGCCGACAAGGTCTGACGTGCTGAGCGTCCAGGCGGTGTCGGCCGGCTGCACCAGGGTCGTGCACTGGAGTAGCGGAAGCAGCGAGCAGCTCGCAGCCGTCAGCGGCACCGACACCTAACCTCGTCGTGTACGCTGTACATATCTACAGCGCTGACTCTAAGAAAGGTAGCGATGTCGCTGCGACTAGGTGGTACTCAGCCGGTTGCCAATGGCCTGCGGACGGATCATCCGATCCCGAACCTGCCGTTCGTCGACGACTCCCACATCCCCGTGGACGACCCCCACGCACTGGAGGCGGTAGGCCGCCGGCCTGGCACCGACATGTGGGGCCGAGAGGACCGGTGCCCCGACGGGGGGTGGGTAGCGTTCACAACAGACCCGATCCGGCACGACCTGGCCTGGTCCGTGCGCTGGCACCCGGAGCATGGCCGGTCGGTGATGCTCTACCGCGACAACGACGCCTCACCGGTGCACATGGCGTTGTGGGGCCCAGCGCTGCTGTTCCGGACCGGAGGCTACTGGTGGGACGGCACCACCTGGTACCGGCCCACACAGGTGTGGGACCCGGCGGGTGGGGAGTACCTGCGGCGACCGGTCCCCGCGGCCGTCACGGTCACGGCCGCGGACCTGCTCCAGGCAGCCGCGAACCCGAAGCGCGGCACCGTGCTCACAGTCGAGGAGCTGGACACCGAGGCCCCTCTCCAGGGCCGCTGGCTTGACGACCTGGCGCTCTGGGCCTCCCACCGCGAGGACCGCAGGCCGTTGCCGAGCTGCGTGGTGAAGCTCACCGCCCCCGAGCTCACCGGCGACCAGCTCGTCGGAGCAACCGAGATGGCGGAGATCGCCGGCGTCGCAGCCTCGACCTTGCGGGCCTACCTCTCACGAGGAGAAGGAGACCTGCCCCAGCCCCAAGCAACCGTCAACGGCCGCAGCGTCTGGGCCCGACCCGTTGCCGAGGAATGGGCCGAGCAACGCCACAGCTCCCCAGAAAGCGTGAAAGAAGCCGTGTCGGCCCGCCGGGCCGGCGCGTCGTCAGTACCCGTGGGCGTGGCCGAAGTCTGGACCTGGTTCGCCCAGTCGTTCTTCTCCCACCTGTGGCACAACCCCGAGCGACGCAAGCGCTGGGCCCTGCGCTGGCGGACCGAAGCAGCAGCGCGAGACCTCGCCGAGACCCTCGGCTGGGGCGTCGCGGCCAACCTCACGAAGATCATTCCGATCGAAGACCTAGCCTCCACCATCGAGCACGCCGTGCTGGACGAGCTCGTCATCGGCCAGAAGCTCACGCGCGACCTCAACGACGACAGCGACGTCGGCCTCTACGGGATCACACCTCCCGTAGCAGGGATGCTCGACTGGCTCATCCGCCACAGCCCCAACCACGCCAGCCACACCATCGCCGAGATCGTCGGCGAGGCCGAACGACGCCTCGGCGTCCCCCGCACGGTAAGCGCGGACTCGATACGCACCGCCCTGAGCCTCGACGGAAAGCTCGACACCAACACCCGCAACAAGTTCCTCGACCGAGTTCTAGGCTCTGCACTCTCAGGTCAGAACTGACACACAGCTTCGTCCCTGGCGGCAAAGGTGGATCGGTAGTACAAGGTGTGTCCGGAGTACGCCTCGCAAGGCGACGCAGCTGGAGGCGGGTTCGTCGTCCACGCGGACGTCCGTCGGCATCTCTACGTGCAGACGCGCGGGGAGGTACGTCCGCGGACGAGCCCAGCGGACGAACGGCGCACTCCACGGGCAGGTCGATCAGGGGTTTGTCGGCGGGGCACTTAGGGGTGCGCCAAGCCGGCTGGGGCCCGGCGCGACCCCTCTCGCTCTGGCGGAGTAGCCGACGCGCGCCATCTGTCCCATTCGCATATTCGTCCGTCGACAGCAGGGCGGACCCGGCAGGTTGGCTCCTTGGCTCCGATCTCTCACATGGAGGAACGGTGGCGGGGCCGTCTGTTGGGCTGGGCATGGTTGTGCGAGTCGACGATGGCGGCCGCGGCCAGGCCGCGGGTTGGCCAGGTCGGGCCGGCGCCGGTGACGGGCAGCCCGGACCTGGTGGTGGCTGTCCAGCCGGCGGTGCGCCCGGTCAGGCTCTTGTGGCGCTGGACGGCTGTTGACCGACGCTCTGGATGAGGACGGTGGCGTCGTTCATCGTGACGACGTACTTGCTGGATGAGAACGCCCCGCGGGCGTGGCCGGCGGGGCGTTGGTGTTCAGGGTGTCGCGGTGGTGGTCTG
>Ga0307470_10000158_pt1 | contig 47502 bp, 32 predicted proteins | sample atmos_gasesAM3C__FD_204565 | JGI IMG/M metagenome (GOLD analysis project Ga0307470, IMG submission 204565) | Hardwood forest soil microbial communities from Morgan-Monroe State Forest, Indiana, United States - atmos_gasesAM3C_05 | ecosystem: Environmental > Terrestrial > Soil > Temperate forest... | reverse complement strand
CATCCAAATATCCTCCGGATGCATCATCGTTTGAGTCGTCCTCGATGTCCCCGGTTAGTGTCCTCGATGTCCTCGGTTCATACACCCCCACGCTTTTCAGTGGGGGAGAAGGTGCCGAAGGCGGATGAGGGGGCATTTGATGTCGCGGCAACGTTGCCAAACAGGACTTGCGGCGGAACTGCAGGCCTGAACTACATCCGAATCGTTTGCGCTGCACCCAGTTATCCTTCGGCCCGTGAGTCTCCGAATTGCCGCCCTCTTCGCCGCCATCTTCCCGCTCCTGGTCGCATGCGCATCGAGCCATCGCAACCCTCCCGTCACGCCAGAGTCCTTCGTACTCGACTACAACACGCCAACCGATCGCCGTTTGCAGGCACGCATCGAAGCGATCGACGCACGACTGCGCGCGAAGTACGGCATTTCGACGGAGCAGACGGCCGTCGGTGTACTCGATTTGAATCGGCCGCGGTTGGCCATGATTCATCCCGATCGGATCGAGTACGCGGCAAGCGTGGCGAAGGTCGGCATCCTGCTGGCGTATTTTCAGCTGTATCCCGATGCCGCGACGCAGATGGATGCGGAGGCGCAGCACGAGCTCGGGCTCATGATCAAGGCTTCCAGCAACGAGATGGCGGCGAAGTACTCGCGGGCGATGGGATTGCGCGAGATCCAGCAGGTGCTCAATGCGCAGGGCTTCTATGACGCTGCGCATGGCGGAGGCATCTGGGTGGCAAACATTACGGGCCGAACAGCGAGCGCATCGGCGATCCGGTTGCCAACCACTCCCATGCGGCAACGGTGCGCCAGCTCCTCCGTTTCTACTGGCTGCTGTCGCGCGATCAGCTCGTCTCGCCTGCCGCGTCGCAGAAGATGCGGGCGATTTTTCTCTCGCCTGATATCCCGCACAATGAGCACAAGTTCGTAAAGGCGCTTGCGGGCCGAGGGCTGACCATCCTCCGCAAGTGGGGCACGTATGAGGATTGGCTGCACGACTCTGCCATCATCGAAGGTCCAAACCGCCGCTACGTGCTTGTTGCTCTGACACATCATCCGAAAGGTGATGACTACCTCGAGGATCTGGCGCGCGAAGTCGACGACTTGATGGCGCGGCGGCGATGAGGGAGATTTGCGGGCTGGCTGCGGGGATGGCGGCATGCTTCGCTAGCAGAAGCACCCGGGCGGGACGCCCGGGTGCCCGCGGACGAGACGTCCGCACTCCTTGCTATCCGCAGGGGCCTGCGGAAGAATCGATTTCGCATGCTCGTATCCATCGTCACGCCCTCATTGCAGCAGGGCGAATTCATCGAGCGGACGCTCGCCAGCGTCTGGCGGCAGAACTGTGGCCGGCTCGCGGGTGAGATCGAACATATCGTCATGGACGGCGGCAGTACCGACAGCACGGTGGAGATTCTGGAACGATGGCGGGACCGGATCTCCTTTTCGACCGGTCCGGACGGGGGACAGTCGGCCGCGATCAATGCCGGGCTGGCAATGGCCCGCGGCGAGATCCTCGCCTACCTCAACTCTGACGATGTCTACTGCGGTGGCGCCGTTGCTGCCGCGGTCGCAGCGTTCGAGGCCGATCCTTCTGTGGACGTCGTTTATGGCGACGCCGGCTTCGTCGACTGTGACGATCGCCTCATCGGCCGCTATCCGACCGAGGAGTGGTCGCTGGAGCGGCTGAAACTGGTTTGCTTTCTCTGTCAGCCAGCGGTGTTTTTCCGGCGCAGAGTGCTGGAGCAGTTCGGACCGTTCGACGCGAATCTCCGTTACTGCATGGACTACGAGTATTGGCTGCGGCTGGCCAGGCGCGGGGTGCGCTTCGAGCACATCCCGGTCACGCTGGCGGCCTCGCGGATCCATCCCGCGACCAAGACTCTCAGCTCTCCGTTGCACGCGCACACCGAGATCATCGACATGCTCAAAGAGTACGTCGGAACGGTTCCCGACAATTGGTTTTCGAATTACGCCTACGCAGCACTGGACGGCCGCGGCGTAGCACGCAACGTCAGCCGCGATTACCTCACGCGCGTGGCGATCCTGGCAGTTGGCGCCGCATTTCGATGGAACGGCTTCCCGTCCGTATCTCTTCTGCGGACGCTGGCCTCATCGCTGCTCCACGGATCCTCGACCGTTCCTCCAAGGATCGCGATCCATGCTTGAGCTGCTGGGCCGTCACCCGTATCTCCGCGAGCTCGTCATCTCGACGCTGATCGGACTGGGCGTCTATGTGGTGTGCGCTCTGGTCATCGTCGCCGCCGAATTGCGGGAGCGGAGCGACATGAGTGTGTATCGCACGCGCAGCGCACTCAACGACCTCGCGTACGCCGTCTTCTACAAGTGCAGCATCTACAACATCCTCGTCACGCCGCTCTTTTCCTTCCTCTCGCCCCGCCTGCAGTTTGCGCGCGTCGGACTGCTGTCGTCATTACCGCCGCTCGCCGCAGTCATCGTTTATTGGATCGCGATGGATTTCTTGAACTATTGGACGCACCGGTTGCAGCACGCCGTGCCGGTACTCTGGGCCTTTCACAGTGTTCATCACACCCAGAAACATCTCACATTTCTCAGCGCAAACCGGATCCACGCCATCGAACAGCTATATAGCGGCGTCTTGACGATCGTCCCCGCCTTTCTCCTCGGCGTTCCCCAGCGATTGTGGCTGCCGCTGCTATTCATGCAGCTGTTCAGCGAGACGCTCCAGCATGCCCGGCTCAACTGGTCGTTCGGTTCACTGCACGGCCTGATCGTGAGCCCCCTCTTCCACAAAATCCACCACTCGACCGACGAGCGCGAATACAACGGAAACTACGGCCGCGTCTTTTCGCTCTGGGACGCAATGTTCGGAACATTCGTCCGGTCGTCAACCACGCAACGTCAATACGGCGTGTCCGGAATGGACGTCCCCGACACGCTGACCGCCCAGTTCATTCACCCGTTCCGCTACCTCATGTCGCGGCGGGCGCGTTCCCTCGATCCCGCGATCGAGCAAGCGCAGCCCTGAGCCGGGCCAGAGCAGAACGAATGGCGAGGGCGAGTATCTCGCCCCTCGCGTACTCAATCTAGTAGTGGCGATGGTGACGGTGGTGGCGGGCCGTTGACTGATGCCTTACTGCCTGCACGCCATTACCAACCGCGGCACCGACGACCGCTCCCGGAGGGCCGCCGACCATGGCGCCGGCAACCATCCCGATCGCCGTGCCCTTCGTCCTGCTCTTCGGCTTGGACCAGTCATTTCCAAGTGCAGTCGAGGCCGGTAGAAGGAGGGCCGCGGCGAGCACACCTGCCAGAAGCTTGCTGTTGTTGTTGGAAACCATAGTGAGCCTCCTTGCCGGTTGTTTATTGCGAAGGAGATACCAGGTTTGCCACCGTGTAAGCCCATGGAAAGGAATGGGTTAGCAGCGGACGCAGCGGGTGTGGTCAGCGGGGAGTGGGAGTACGGAGAAGAACGGGGTACTGGCGTCTCGACAAGCCAGCCCGACTCCCGACTGCCGCGTATAATCTCGCAGCTCTTCCGTACAAAACCTTTAGCCCGTTCGTGTTCAGCGGCCGGGCGGCGCCGCAGAGGCTGGAAGGTTTCCGCAAGCGTCCTCGCGCTGCGCTTGGCGACAGTGCCGGGTAATTGGACGCATTTCTTGCGGTCGGCTGCTACTATTGTTGGACGACGGCAATTTGATTCAGCCTGTCACTACTCCTCGAATCGGAGATTTCGAGGTTTGCGGGCGAGGTTCTTGTCCGTCGCCGGAACATCGCGACCGACCACGACAAGCTCCCCGTCGCTGAGCCACACACTCCCAGAGCCGTCCAGCAGGACGCCGAAATTCAGCGCGGTTGCTTCCTCAGCGACGTCAAGAACCACCTCATAGCGGTGCCAATCGGTCGTTCCCTTGATTGGCCGGGATGCCATGTTGTCGAAGGCAAGCAGCCGCGATCCGGTGCCATCGACGCGCATCCACAAGCCTGCCCAGTTACCGACATCCTGACTCTTCACCCAGGCAGCGAAGCGAACGCGCTTCCCCCGATACTCCTCGGGAATGAACGTCTGCATGAGCGTCCCAAAGCCGGAAGGCTTCGTGGCGACCGATCGAACGACCGCACTTGGATGTCCATCCCGAGTCTGTGCGCGGTCGATCTTCATCTCATAATCTTGAGGCGCGGTTCCCCAGGCGTACCATCCAGCGGGCGGCGCCTCGGCCTCAGCGCTCATCGCCGATACGGTGACCGCCAACAATGCGAGGAAGAATTGCCCTGTGAGCTTCCACATGCGCGCTCCTTTTTGCTGCGTCTCAGGAAAGATATCATCACCCCAATCGGTGCCGTCCGTCCAACTTTCTGATGGGCTGCGGTCCTGAACGCTCATGGCGTCTTCAACGCTCGTCCCGTCGACCTGGGCGTGAGCAGCGACCGCGCCGGTGGGCGCGCCGAGGGCCATGCTGTTGACTGGCGCGCCGCTCGCTCGCACAGAGGTACGAGCACTGAGGAGCGAGATGCGAGTGGCGTGATGGCCAACTAGATGGCCCAAACGCGCCAGGGCGGCCGGCGCGTGCGGAACGGGCCGCGACGAGCGTGCGCCGGGTGGGCGGTGAAGGGACACTTGGGGCACTCGCCTTCACTAGACTTGTGGTGCATGCGACGAATCGAGTGCCCGAAGTGTCGCTTCGGCGGTGAACATCCGCCGAATTCTCGCCGTCGGATATCGCTTGCCGGACGCATCGACGAACACATAGACCCTCTCGTCTGGTCGCCGCGCCCGGCAGACTAGGAGTGCCTGCCGGCACGCACTGGGTACCGATGTTGAACGCCTGCCCCGCGATCAGGGCGATGCGCTGGCGGCGAATGAGGTTCGCTCCGGCGACGCCATTCAGCATCGCCCGCAGCTCACCCTCGGCCACCAACCAGCGGTTCGCTTCGTCCGACAGACGGCGCACATCGGAGTGGGGAGTGGGGTGTCAGGAGTCGGAGAAGACCCGGGTGGTAGCGTCTCGATCGCCGATCCCCCGGACACCCGACCCTCGATTCGCGCGGCGTTCGAAGCGGTTCGACCGAATAACCACCATTCCGGCACAATCACCAGTTGCGGAGAGCGCAAGTTACGGTTGTTCAATAGGTTACGAGCGCCGAACGAACTAAAGTCTGACCCCGCTGGTTGGTTACGAGCGCAGAACGAAAGAAGGTCTGACACCGCTGCTTCGCAACACGGCCAGCGCAACCGGTGACACGGCTCGTGTATGCAGTGCCACAGATCGTGTAGAGAGCAACACGATTCGTGTACGCGGGAACACAGCTCGTGTACATGGCAACACGACGCATGTACAGGTCAACACGGCTCGTGTTCACGTCAACACAACTCGTGTACACGGCAACATGGCTCGTGTACACGTCAACACAGCTCGTGTGCATGGCAACACGGCTCGTGTACATGGTCAACATGGCTCGTGTGCACATCAACACAGCTCGTGTGCCCGTCAACACGGTCCGTGTACAGCGCAACACGGCTCGTGTGGACAGCAACACTGCTCGTGTGCATGGCAACACGGCTCATGTACGCATCAACACGATTCGTGTGGATGGCAACATTGCTCGCGTATGCATCAACACGGCTCGTGTCCACGTCAACACTACTCGTGTAACCAGCGACATGGCTCGTGTATCCGGCGACACGGCCCGCGTCCACCGGTGCTCGCCGTAACCTTCGGCTTTGTCGCCCGTCTCAGAAGGTATGAGAAACGATCAGGAGACAAGCACACATCGCTCTGCCGCTGAGGACCTTCCGGAGACGGCGCCGCCAATGACACCCGGGGAGGTGGTGGATGGTTTGCGGGCCATAAGCGCGCGGATCGCCGAAATGACGCCGCTGACGGCGGCGCAGCGCGCATCGCTGCGCAACCGGATACGGACGTCCAATCCCGTCCTGCATGCCTCGATCAGCGTAGTCGGCGCGCTGGACGCTGTCTCGCAGGCAGTCGGCCAGGCGGCCGAGGAGGTACGTGAGTTGGCCGATGAGTCCAACCGCTGGACGGCGGTCGAAGATGAGCTCCGGTCGATGCTGAACGGCGTCTCTGGCGCGAACCTCCTTCGCCGCCATCGCCTGGCGTTCATCGCCGCGCAGGCGTACAACATCGGGACGAGGCTGGCGCTCGATCCGGCCAACGCCACCCTCGTGCCATATGTGGAGGAGGTCAGACGGCTGAAGAGCTTCAGGCGCCGCAGAAGAGCGTCGCAGGCTCCTGACTCGCCGCCGTCTCCCGCGCCGGCTGCAGACCCTGAGGAGGAGGAGCCATCTACGTCCGACAGCCAAAGCCGTAAGTGATGGGACACAGCCTCAATGCGTCGGGATCGAGCCCGGGAACACGTAGGCCTGCAGCAGCGCGATCAATCCGATCACCGCCGCTCCGGCGACGGAATGCCACCACACTCTGCGGAAGATGGGGCCGAGGGCGTGGGCGCGCTCGTAGGGATCGTCGTAGCAGGCGGCGCAGGCCACCATGATCGACTGCGCATCGATCATCTTTCCCATGACGCCGCCCGTGGAGTTGGTCGTCACGATCAGGACCTCATTCAGGTGGAGTTGCTGCGCGGTGATCCGCTGCAGGCTGCCGAACAGCGCGTTCGAGGCCGTATCCGATCCGGTGAGGAACACGCCCAGCCAGCCGAGATAGGCGGCGAAGAACGGGTACATCACTCCCGCGGAGGTGAAGGCCAGACCGAGGACGGCGTCGGTGCCCGAGTAGCGGGTCAGGAAGCCGAGGCCGAGCACCTGGGCGATCACGAGGACAGGGATCTTCATCCTGCGCATCGTGCGGACGAACGCTTCCTTCCATTGCGCGACCGTGAGCCGTAGCGCGAGGCCGGAGAGCAGCGCGGCCACGAAGACGCCTGTCCCGGCAGTCGACAACCAGTTGATCGTCAATCGAGCCCCCTCGGGCCTCGCATTGGCCGCAACCACCGGCGGCATTCGCTGCACTTTGTCGTGCAGCGATGGCATGTCCCACACCGGCAGCGAGAGCGAGCCGGAGAAGTTGGAACCGAGCAGCGTGGTCTTGAACGTGGCTGCATCAAGAGAACTGTTGAGCGTCTTCTTGAAGAGCGGACTGCCCCACAACGCGCAGCAGAGAATCAGGAGCGCCCACGGTGTCCATGCTGCGACCGTCTGCCTCGGCGTGTAGTTGTAGGTCCACATCGCCGCGGACGATTCAGTCCCGCTCGAAGCCGCTGCGCGCTCTGACTTGAGCAGGAATCGCGTTCGAGGATGCCAGACGAAGCGCAGGAAAAGAGCCGTGCAGACGACAGAGAAGACGCCGGCCACGACATCGGTCATGAGGTGAAAGGAATGCGTCCCCGAGGCGACGTACTGCATTCCGGCGAACGACGCGCCGCAGACGAGCGCGCCCGGCCACACCTCGAACGCCTCCTTCCACGTGCCGCCTTCCATCTTCACGAAGGTGAGTACGAGCCAGAACGGAACGAGGATCGACACCCACGGAAGCTGATGACCGGCCATCGTTGACAGCGTCAATTGATCGAGCCCGCTGACGGCCGCGAGCGTCACGATCGGCGTGCCGATGGCGCCCCAGGCCACCGGTGCCGTGTTGGCGAGCAGGTTGAGTACCGCGGATTGAAACGGCGAATAGCCAAGACCGACCATCACGGCCCCGGCGATGGCCACAGGTGTACCGAACCCCGAAGTCCCCTCGATGATGGCCCCGAACGAAAACGCGATCAGCAGCACCTGCAGCCGGCGGTCGAACGAAATGTTGACGATCGATTCCTTGACCACTTCGAACGTCCCGGTGATGACCGTCATCGTGTAAAGAAACATCGCCGCCAGCACGATCCAGATGATGCCGAGGAGCCCGGAAAGAGATCCCAGCGCGAACGCGGAGACGGCGGATCCGAGCGGCATCCCGAAGACGAGACACGCCACCACCATCGCCGCAATGACCGCATAGAAAGCCGCGTACGGCGCAGAAACGCCGAGGTGCCGAACCCCCTTCCTGTCGCGGTGCGGATGGAGCGCAATGAAGTAGAGCAATACGACGATAGGAATCGCGGCCACGACCGTCGAGAGGACCACGTTGCCGGTGGGGTTGTAGGTCTGGTGGTACATGTGATGCGAGGGAGTGTAAATCCGCGGATGGGTTTTGCGACGGGGATCGCGTCAGGGACGGTGGTTCGCGATATGAATTACCCTTGCTCCTGCATGACTACGGGGTCCCCCGCTCGCCTTACTCCCGAGGAATACCTGCGCATCGAACGCGCCGCGGAGTGGAAGAGTGAATACATCGACGGTGAGATGTTCGCGATGGCAGGGGCGTCATTGCGTCACGTCCTGATCACGACAAACCTCGCCGGAGAGTTGTCGAATGCTCTGCGCGAAGGGTCGTGCACGGTCTACGGCGCTGATCTGCGAGTCGCCACGGACCCTCTTCGCCACTATACGTACCCCGATGTCGTCGTGGTCTGCGATCCTGTCGAAGTCGTCGATGAGCACCGCGATACTCTCACCAATCCCCGGGTGATCGCGGAGGTGCTTTCCGACTCGACCGAGAAATACGATCGCGGAGCGAAATTCGAGCGCTATCGCGCCGTGCCCGCGCTTTCCGAATACCTCCTCGTTTCGCAGGATCGCGTCCACGTCGAGCTCTACACACGCCAAACCGACGGGGGCCGGTTCCTGCGCGAGTGGAACGACCCGGACGCCGAGATCGATCTCATCTCCCTTCGCTGCCGTCTGAAGATCGCCGAGGTGTACGCAAAGGTGACTTTTGGCGATCAACCGGCGGGTTGAAGGGGCGCCGCAGCTTCATCAGCAACGTCGAGCGCGGCGTCATGCTCCCCAGTCTGGCCATGCTGCTTCGCCTCGCGGATGTGCTGGAGCGCGATTTTACTGAGCTGGTGAGAGTGTTTGATTGCAGTCGGCGCACTTCGCCGATGTCTCGGAAAGGCTGAGTTCACGCCGTCTTCAGAGAGCCCGAAGGATGCTCTCGGGAGTTTCGATTGACATGAAAATCCTCGTTGTAGGCGCTCCCTTTCTAGACCCGATCCACTCGGGCCGCGTTAGTCGGGTCGCGGTCGGCCGGCTCATATGTCATTTCTGACGATCGCGGGACGCGCGGAAGCAGCTGGGAAAAGAGGATCTCGTCCGTCTAATGCCAAAGGAGGTCACTCATGGACGAACTGAAACCCTTCTTCACATCCAGCGCCGGTGACGCCATCCGCGCCACGGCCGTGCCTCATGGCGCTGTGGTCTCTTTTTTCGCCGTGCTCGAGCGCGTTGGTGGCGGTGGCGGAAACCAAGCAAATTGGGATGCCGCCACACTCCAGTCGGCCGGCGGCGGCACATCGACCGTAGTCGGCGGCGTGAATGGTTACAACGTTGTGTTCTTCCCCGACTTCAGCAACGGAGGATCACTCGATGTTTCGCTCACCGTAGGACCAAACAACGCGAACGCAACGCTTAATGCGAATAACAGCGCCGGCTGGCGAATCTTCCTCTTCTGAGGTGAATGCATGCCGATACGAACGGCTGTTCTGTCACTGCTCTTCCTGCTCTCCGCCGTCACAGTTGCTGCCGAGGATCTTGCCTCGTCACAGGGAAAATGCCGCAAACCGGAGAATATTCTGGACTGCAGCATCCTCGATACGTTTGGCACTCTCACAGCAGCGGATGTCAGCCTCGACGACGTCGAACGCCTGCGCCTGCTGGTTCGGTTGACGCAAGCCGGAAGATCATCGGGAGTTCCGGCGGGCGTGGTGCAGACTTCGCCCAACCCGTCATCCACTGACGCCGCGCAGGACCTGTCGAAGACCGTAGTCAGTACAGGTTTGAACAGGGTCGGACAGGCGCTTGCCTCGCAGAATACGGCGACGACGGCGCCGCAGAGCTCTGACGCGCAAGTTCATGCTTCGCGCCAGAATTTCAACGTGCCTCTCAGCCTCGCAGTCAACTCGGTGGATCGATCGAAGGACGAGCAATCGCTCATCGTACGATTCAACAAAGTCAATGCAGGCCCTTTCTCGCTCGGTACGACGGCGACCATTACGCAGCCGGTCCTGTTCAAGAACATCCAGGCCGGCATCGAACAGTCGAAGCGCTCAGCGGTGGCCGACAATCTCAGCGGAAAGTTGCAGGACACAGACGACATCACGCTCTCGTTGCACTTTGCTCCGCGCACTCCCGTTTGCATGGACGAGGAACTCACCTCCGGATCGTGCTACGGGCGCGATCTGACGGGATACCAGCGGGTTCTCTCGCCGGTCCTGGAGGGGTTGTTGCTGCCGATGAGCGGTCCTTCAGCCACGACGAATAAAGTGACCGGGATCTTCTTCGATTGGGCGAGAAGCCTCATTCATGACAAAGTAGTACCCGCGGTGAAGGATCTGAGCGACGAGCAACGTGCCACGCTGTTCGACTTCGTAGCCGCGACCAAGCGGTTTGATGCCGCCGATACGGCCAAAGAAATCGCCGCGCGCAAGAAGATCAAACTCGACAATCTCGCCGTGCTCATCGAGAACCAACCGCAATGGACACTCACTTTCTCTGGGCAAAAACGCGATCAACTGGTAGGTCCTAACACCTTCGCTGGCGACCTTCTCTACGAGCGTGGGGCGGTCAACTTGAACTCCGTGGTGAGTGCGTGCAAGAAAGCCGTCTCCACGTGCATCGCTGACGCGCTGCAAAACGATCGTCTAAAATCGAGTTCCTTCTCCTTCGATGTCAGCGTGAAGCAATCCGATTCCTACGGTTTCGCGCAGCTGCCGCCTGGCGTCAGCGATACACCGGTCACATTCACGGCCGTCTCAATTCCAAGGATCCGAACCTACAAGGTCACCGGCCAGTACGGATTCGACGTCCTGGAAGCGCAGGTGAATGACAAACCGACCCGACTCGACCTAGCGGGATCGTGGTCGCAGACCAGCGGCGATCCGAAACTAAAGCACACCCGATTCGTCGTCGGAGCGACGGTAACCATTCCGCTCGGCGATGCCGTCAGCCTTCCGGTCACGTTCTCATACGCAAACCACGAAGAGTTCCTCAAGGACACGCAAACTAAGCTCGGTGTGCACTTTGGTGTCACCTACCGACTGCCGTTTAAGAAACCAGCGTAGTGTCACCACCAATTCTCAATCAAGAACCGCAACCCTCCGCGATCTCAGGCGTCGCCAAAATTCACGTGCATAGAGCGCGGAGAAAAACGTCCCTGCTTCCGTCTAACTAACAAACTAGAGCGGTGAGAACCGACTTAAGGAGATGTGCTCCTTCCCCATGCCGCAGCGATTCCGCAACGCGAGGGTAGGAAAGCGCAGCGCCACATCACTCCTAGGTAGGGGAGGGCCCGACAGTGACGATTGGACGATCTGTTGCCACGTTTGTCGTTTTCTTGCTAGGCGCAGAATTGGGGCTGGCGCAAACGCCACCGGCGGCGCCGCTGGAGATCTCTGGCGATAACTCTTTCGCCATCGATCCGGCGACTAACAGTGGCCTCTCCGTGTTCTGGTTGAAGAATACGTCCAAAGAGACCGTTCCACTTGTGTTGGGAGTCGGTCAGTTCACGTCGGACGTCACGCACCAGATCATTCCCGGAAAAGGAGTCGTCGGAGCGATCGACGGGTTGCCTGCGCCGTTCATCTACGCGCCAGCATCCAAGCTCGCGGCGGGCGCCCAGATCCCCGTCAAAATCACCGTCACCGATTTTCTTTCCGTCGGCGCGGCAACGGCGCGTTTGACCAACTATGGTGGCCCCATCGGCACCGTTCGTGTAATGAAGGACAGGTTTCCGTTCAAAGTTGCCCCCCCCGGATGGAAGGATGGTGTCCCCTATCCGTTGCGCATCTCCGCCGATAGTGACGGACGCGTCACGCTACTCAATGACGAGCCGGTACGGTATGTCGTGGCCTGGTCCTTTTCGGCGCCTGGCATATCTAACCTCAGCGACGAAATCACGATCCCGCCGAACTCCGGGCGAACCATCGTTCTTCATCCGAAACAAAACGGATCCCTGTCAAGCGACACGCTCGGCTCGTTGTTTCGCGACCGCGAGTCCGATGGATGGCTCACGCTCAGCGCCATCCCGGCGGAAAAGGCCCAGTTCTTATCGTGGTGGCCCTCCCGTCATCTACCGATCAAGCTCTCGCGTTCCTGGTGGTCGGATGCATGGCGGCCGTGGGCATCGAACGCGTTCCTGGTCCTGCTCCTGCTCCTCGGCGGAATCTGCTCGCTGATTCTGACTAATTGGGTGCCCAACCGTACTCTAAAACTGAATCTGCAACGCCGGCTGGAAGAGATCGCGGAACAGATTCGCACGGTTTCGACAAACTGCGACTCCGTGCTGCGCGTTTCGATCCGGGTGGAGCGTCTTCGGATCAAGGACTCGCTCAATTCCCGTAAAGCGTTCAGCGCTGATTATCCGGTGCTGGCGCAAGCCTGCGAGACAGACATCACGCGCCTCGAGCGTCTGGTTGGCGTCGTGCAGAAGATCGACGCGATCTACCGCTCGGCGTACAGCACGCTCCTCGGCTTTGCCCCGTCGATCATGCTCAATGCCGTCCGCAGGGCGCGTCAGGCAGAGATGCAGGTGACCGCGCCGAGGGTGACCGACGGTGCTCTCGATGACGCAACGAAGACCGTAACGGACGCCGCCGCAATCCTGGCAGGACTCCAGGCTCCCAATGCCGAGTTCATGAAGAAAGTCGCCGCACGCGTCGAAAAAATCAGCGGTGATCCGCGTTTCACCAGGGCCGGATTCCTGGCTGACGCCCGGGCAAAAATACCGAATCTTGATTCGTGGGTGAATGCGAAATATGCGAACCCAGAGAACATCACGGCGGACAACTTCTGCGCCATCGACTCGGCGGTAACAAAATACGAGATCCTGATCGACGTCACAGACATCATCGACCACATGAGCCCTGAGCAACGAGCGAAATGGAACGACGTGACCGAGCGCCTGATAAAGAACCTCCGCGTCGACAACCTGGCACTCTTACGTCGAGCCGATCTCCGCGCCCGTGAGTTGCGCGAGGACGTCCACCCGGATGACGTGATTGCCGAGCTCGCGACCGGAAGGTTCTCCGTCACCTGCGACCCACAACAGCCGGCTGCGGGGGACACGGCCCGGTTTCGAGTCATTCTTTTCAATCGCCTGATCTCCAATTCCAGCGCACGGGAGGAGATCATGTGCCACTGGTACTTCGGCGATGGCCTGGAAGAGTCAGGATGGCAGGCTGGTCACTACTATCGCCAACAATCGAAACGGTGGTTCAGCCGGCCGAAGACTTATGACGTAGCCGTGAAATTCGAGAGCGAAGGGAGCATCGGCGTCCCGCCCGAAAAGACGCAACTGCCGATACACGTCGGTCCGGCACCCACTTCGAAGATCGGCGGTTACACGATTGTCGAGTTGTTACGGCTCTCGATCGCTCTCTTCATCGCCATTTTGGGTCTACTCAGTGGCGCCAGCGAGCAGGTGGCAAAGCTTGATCTCATCCCCGCGCTGATCGCGGTGTTCATGATCGGATTTAGCGCCGATCAGATCAAAAACATCTTTGCGGCGAAACCCGCTAATGCTCCGCCCGCGCCGACAGCATCCATCTGAGCGAGACCGTCCTTCTTCCGGCAAGGACCGCTCCCGCGCAGTTCTGGCAACTGACAACACTGAGTGCGATCACACGGCGCGGCGATATCTCGCCGGCCGGCTCGTGCGCGGTCATCACGGTGCCGCCGCAGAGCATCACGCTGGTGGTGTTTCCGCCTGCCGGCACAGCGCGCCGCCGCGCAGCGAATCACTGACGGACACGCCGAGGCGGACGAGCGTCCGCCTCGTTCGTTCAGTGACGACGACCAGAGGCCTTACGGCACGTCGATGTGGTTGACGACCTTCTTGACGCCCGTGACTTTCGCTGCGTCGTCGTAGGCTTTCTGGCGATCCGCCGCGGTGGGCAAGTGGCCGGTCAGCGTCACGACGCCATCGGTGACATCAACGTCAACACTCACATGGTCCGCCACCAGATTCTTCTTGATCTCTGACGCCGTCGTCGTATTGTCGAGCGACTTCGGAGTCGTCCTGTTCCAGTTCGAGCAGCCGAGGGAGGCGACCAACGCCGCGGACATGATGATGGATCCAAGCAGCTTCTTCATTTCGTCACTCCTTTTCACTAGGCGGGGAGCAATAGGCAAGCCAGCGTGGAACCTCGAGGGGGTGGCGGAGCTGCCAATTCCGAGGGAGAAGACCGTCCGTCAGCAAGTCGAGTGCGCTCCTGCGCCTGCTCCGGCGACACATCCATCGTCATGACTCGCGCCTCAGCGAAAACGAGAGCTCGTAGCTGGCGTTATAATTTTCCTCACGCTCGATGGTCCAACTACTCGTCGCTCGGCCAGGTCACGAACCTCTGCTCCCTGGTTGGGCTGGCGACGCTGCCGAAGGCTACAACCCTGTTCACGATCTCTGCCGCCTCGCCGCGCGCCGGTATAGGCAGCTGATCCGGCGTAGCGAGCACATGCTTCCGTTGCGCGACGTGTTGCGCACCGCGGTGGAAAAGCGCTCATGCGCGTTCTGATCGCCGGCCATTCGCTCGGCGAGATCGGCGGCGTGCAGAGTTATGAGCGCGACCTTGCGTCGTGGCTGCTGGCCCGAGGGCATTCGCCGGTCGTTTACGCCACAGAAATCGGCGATGCTGCGCGCCAGCTCAACGCGCTGACCGTTCCGGTCGTCGATGATTTGAGCACCATCACCGCGCCGATCGACATCATCCACGGCGACAGCGCGATCGAAACCATGGCCGCATTGCTTCACTTCTCGACGACGCCGGCGCTCTTTGTTTGCCACGGCTGGGAAGACCTCGGCCGTACTACGCCGCGATTTCCCCGAATCCTCCGCTACGTTGCCGTCGACGATACCTGCGCCGACCGCCTCATGACGCGCGAAGGGATTGCCCCGGAACAAGTCTCCGTGCTGCTCAACGCTGTCGACATGAGCGCCTTCCGGCAGCGCGAGCCTCTACCGAACCGGCCGCGGCGCGCGGTGGTCTTCGGCAATCTCGCGCACGAGCTGACGTTTCTGCCGGCGATCCGCGCGGCCTGCCGCCGGGCGTCCATCGAGCTCGACGTCGTCAGCGCCTCTGCCGGCACCGCGGTGGCAAACCCGGAGTCGATCCTCGGCGGCTACGACCTCGCCTTTGCGAAAGCGAAGTGCGCGATGGAAGCGATGGCGTGCGGACTGGCCGTCGTTCTCTGCAGCGAGGCCGGCCTCGGCGGCATGGTTCGTTCCAGCGACTTCGACCGCCTCCGCCGCCTTAACTTCGGCATCCGGACGCTTCAGAATCCGCTGACGCCCGAGACCATTCTTGCGGAGCTCGCGCGGTACGACCGCGATGATGCCCGCAGAGTCTCGGATCGAATTCGCGAGTCGGCACCATCGGATGCACTCCACGAGTCGCTCTTGTCGTTGTACCAGAGCGTCATCGATGAGCATGCCGGTATGTCTTCGAAGAGCGACCGGATCGCTGAGAGCCGCGCAGCGTTGGCGTTTCTCCATGCGCTCGCCATCGGGGAGCGACGACGAGAAGGACGCATGTGGATGCTGGCGAATGCCGCGCAACGCGTTCTGCAGGTGCCGGTCGTCGGACCGATCGCCACCCGGCTCCTTCGCTGGCTGGCGCCGAAGCGATGACTACGCGCGACGGCGACGGTTTCTCGAACAATCGCCGCCGTCAAATCTGACCGGGAACCATTCCTCTTAGATCGTTCTGAACAAAGCCTTGCTCCGGGCTCACGCGAGATTTGAAGCCACGTTTGTCCGTCGCGCTCGCGGCCCTGGCACGAGGGTCAGGTCTACGATTGTCCGTGCCGCTACTTCGGGGCCAGTGCGCCTTGTCCTAGGTGGTAGGCGATGTGGCTGGTGCGGCTCAGCAGGATGGACAGGCGGTTGCGCAGCGGATTCGTGGCGAAATCCTCCTCGGAGACCGGGGTATGTTTCTGAGTCCAGTCTGATGCCGCCCAGTTGCCAAACCCTGCTTGCAGGCTGCCATTCACTTCGTCCCAGTGGTGCTTGAGCTGCGCGCTGGAAGGGAGTTGGGGGACCGCTTTGTCCGGTTCGGTCAGGAAGACGGCTTCCAGCTCGGGATGCAACTTTTGTCCGAGGCCGAGGAGTGGACGCATGGCGTCGTGAACGGCGATCAGGTGGCCCCAGAGGTAGATGAGACGATTCTTTCCCGGTGCCACTTCGTTGAGCAGTTGCGCCTCGCTGAGGCCGGAGAATAGCTTGTCTGCTCGCTCTACATTCACGTTCCAGGCATTGACCGCGGATGCAACGAGGTTCTGTTCTGGTGTCATTGATGTCTCCTGATGCCCGCCTGTCAGGCGCGCGAATCCGTGATTGTCTCCCTTATTGCGAACCCTTCAAAGCGCGCGACGACGACTACGCTCGCCACATCGGGAATGTCGGTTTGTTGTTAGAGGTGATGATTACCACACGATCCGTAAAGCAGCTCGTTCATGCCACCCCGCAACTCGAGGGCGAGGGGATGATCGTCACACGCCCGTTTCCAACGGCGCGGCTCGATCAATTCGATCCATTTCTGTTGCTCGACCGGATGGGGCCGGTGACGCACGGCCCGGGTGAGGCCAGGGGCGCGCCCGATCATCCTCACCGCGGTTTTGAGACCGTGACCTACGTGCTCGAGGGGGCCATCGAGCACGCCGACTCTCAGGGCAATCACGGACGCATCGGCGCGGGCGACGTGCAATGGATGACGGCCGGCTCCGGAGTCATTCATTCCGAAATGCCGTCGGAAGAGATCTTGCGGAACGGCGGACGGCTGCATGGATTTCAGCTCTGGGTCAACCTCCCGCGCCGCGACAAGATGATGAACCCTCGCTATCAGGAACTGCGTGCGGCGCAGATCCCCTCCGCGACGAGCGCGGACGGCAAGGTGACCGTGAAGATCATCGCCGGCCAATCGCTCGGCACGCGCGCTGCGATCGACACGCGTACGCCGATCATGTATCTGCACGTGACCATGGCAGCGGGTGCGCGTTTTACCCAGCCGATCCCGGAGGCGTATAACGCGTTTGCATTCATCATCAGCGGAGAAGCGGCGTTCGGCGACAAGCTGGCGGGCGAGAATGACGTCCTGATCTTCGACGCTGACGGCGACGAAGTCGCGATCGCAACGGAGAGCGGCGCCGAACTGCTGCTCATCGGCGGCGTCCCCTTCACGAGCCGGTGGCGCGCTATGGCCCGTTCGTGATGAACACCCAGGGCGAGATCCGGCAGGCGATGATCGACTATCAGAGCGGCCGCTTCGGCAAGATCGCCTGAGAACGGCGGAGGACAGACAACCTGTTGACGCGCAGTCCAAGGCGCGCGGGTGCGCTGCCAGCACGCCATGCCGAAGCGCGGTCGAGTCGCTGACGAACACGCTGAGGCAGACACAACCCCACGAGCGCAGCCTCGGAAACACCGAGGCTACGTCACGCGACCTTTTGCTGCAGCACACTCAATGCGCACCGTCCACGTCGATTTTGATCGTGTTTGGTCCGGGACTAAGGACGACTCTGGTGGGTGGTCTCGTATAGACCGATGTACACAAGTCATGCAGTTCATCCACGGTTTGATATGGCCAAAAGTCATACGTGCCAACCGGCAATGACGGAATCGTCAACCGGCCGTCTTGGCCGGTCAGCGCCACACGCGATAACGAACCGGTTACCAGATCCCAGATCCTGGGCGGGAGAAATTGCCCATCGAAACGTACCAGAAGGCGCACTCCTGCTGCGGGTCCTGATTTCCTCGTGGCAAGAAGCGTGAGCGCTGCCACGGGCTGTGGAAGCGTGATCTTGATGGGCGTTTCAGCCGAAGTCTTCGTAGCAGAGTCGGCGATGGCGACGCTGAAGGAACCAGACTGGTCCATCACGTAGATTGGCTTCTGCTCTCCTTGAAGAATAGGTACCGAGACGAGCCCCCAAGCATCCGACCAGTAAGGAGCACGGTTCTCCAGACCCAGAGTGCCAACCCAATCATAGACCTGAATATTGGGTGTCGGCTCATCTGCCGCATTGGCAACCCGGAAGAAGACTCTCATCGCCCGGTCCAGCGCGATCGGCACCTCGCGCCCAGCATCACCTTCGGTCAGCTGCACGTTTATAGGCGCGCCACTGACGAATCCCTCTGACTGAACACTGATCTTGTGAGTGCCGGCCGGCAGCATTGGCAAGCGAAATCGACCATCTTGATCTGTGGTGCTGACGATCTTTCCAGATGCGTGCGGCACCACGTGGTCTACAACTTCCGCACCCACAATCGGCTCCCTCGTTCGCCTATCGAATACGCGTCCGGTAATTGCTCTCGTCGGGATCGCGATATCCCAGGACTGGTCGGCATCGTCTTTTAGGTTCCTGATGGAGAAGAATGGCCGTCCGGGTTCTGTCGGGACGTCAATTGTCAGCCCCCACGTACCCCCCTGCCACAAATTGACTGAGTATTCGCCATTGGCATCTGTGTGAACGCTGCCCGACCATAGTTCCTCATCTGTCGACAATGTGAGGTTCGCCTTGGCCAGGGGCTGGTCCCCCAGAGTAACGACTCCCTTTAGGCGGATGTCGTTCAACCTGAGTGCCTGCTCCTTCTTCTCGTCCCGCCCGAGCGTAAGGTATGAAACGCTTCTTTGGAGCGGACTCTGCCCTTCCACGACGACCGCATATCTTCCTTCGACCAGAGCGTCGAAGCGGCAATCGATGTTCTTGCCGGCGCCACTCTTTTGCGCCACCAGCCTCCATGGATCCGAGAAAACTGCCATTTCGCGCCTCACGAAAAGGCGTGTGGTCGCCGCGCAATCATCGACGCATTCATGTTGTACTATGAACCGCAGACTACCACCGCGCGTAAGTAGAAACTGCTGAGGCGCAACCGCTTTCCGCCCGGAGCGGATGATGATTTCCTCACTCGCATAGTTCGTGGCACTTGCTACCAGAGATATCTCCGGTGTCGTGCTGGACGTGTTCAACGAAAACCTGCCGCCGGAGTCGCTGAATGTAGTGATATTGCCGCTGCGAATCTCGGCGCCGGGAATGGGCTCGCCGGTATGATCGTCGTGGACCACGCCGGTGATCGTCGGTAAATGCTCTATGTTAATTTGAGGAACCTCGAGGACTTTTGCTCGCCTTGCGTCGAGACCTCGCCTGACGGTGGTCGGGTAGCCAGGCGTCCTGATAATTAATTCAAATTGGCCCGCCGGTAACGCTAAGAGCCGCAGCTGTTGGAGCTTCTCCGGCGTGAACGGCACAATCCACACGGCGCCAGAGAAGCTTTTCAGTGTCAAGGTCGTTTGTTGCTTGCTTAAACCAGGAGAGGTCTGGCGGACGCGTAGCGAGATCAGTGCCGCCTCTGAGGCGTCAAATTCCAATCGAGAGTTCTTTTCAGCCCTTCCAAGCCAGACAACGGAGCCCTTGTCACTTCGCCATAGAAAATAGCTTTGGGGGTCTGCAGCGAATTCTGCCTGGTCGGTTGGTCTACAACGACGAGACTCACGGAAATCGGGCGCTCCGGCAGAACACACATTCCCGCTGTGCTTGGTCTCAATCAGAGACGCCGGTGGGGGCGTTGAAGTATGCAGGCTAGCAAGCAAGAAGAGTAGGCTGACCAGCATGATAATCCTGGAATTCAGATGCCAGACAGAATAGGAGGACGTATCATGGACGGTATCTTCTGGTCTTTTATATAGTATATGCAGCCCCACGGCGGGCAGACGTTATAGCCTCCTAGTCCTTCACCGCACGAAGCTACAAGACCCATGGAAGTACATTCCTGGTTTTTGAGCGTCCCGACGACTCGACAATCGTTGATATCGCCGTTTACGCTTGGGTCGCACAGAGCTTCAAAGCGCTCGGCAGTGCCGTCCTCGGCATAATGAGTGTGTGTTAGGCATAAGCTGCAAGTGCTTGCTGCGGCGGGAATGGCGATAGCCAGCATGAAAAGCGTGAGAAGTGACAGAATGGTGAGGCGCCTGATTCGCATTGGTTCTCCTTCATTCGAAATAAAGTCATACGGACGGTGGAGGTAAATATGCAATCAAGTGTGATATGAACGGTGGAATTCAATATAGAGTGCTGAGAGTATTTTGTCAACGGTTACCGCGCGTCCGACACGAAGGAGCCGTCCGGGACGACAACGCGGCCCTCATTTCGCGGCTGCGCGGCTGGGTCAACGCGTTCTATCCCGGCACGATGACGGACATCACCGAATACAACCGGGGCGCTAAAACACATCAATGGCGCCACCGCGCAAGCCGACATCCTTGGCATTTTCGGACAGGAGGGCATCGACGTCGCCAATCGATGGACGACGCCGGACAGCGGCACACTCGCATACAACGCGATCAGGATGTACCGCAACTACGACGGTCAAAAGTCGTCGTTCGGGGAAGTGAGCGTACGCGCGGCCGCACCTGATCCCGATACCCTCTCGGCGTTCGCCGCAACGCGTACCAGCGACGGCGCCCTCACGGTCATGCTAGTCAGCAAGGCTCTGAGCGGCGATCGGGCGGTGACCATCGATGTCCGGAACCGCACGCTGACCGCTCGCGCGCAAGTCTGGCAACTGACGTCGCTGAATGAGATCACGCGGCTCGACGATGTCTCTCCGACCGGATCGAGCGCGGTCACCGTGCCGCCGCAGAGCATCACACCGGTGGTGTTCCTTCCTGCCGGCACAGCGCGTCGCCGCGCGGCGAATCGCTGATGGAGGCGGACGCGGGTCCGCCTCCTGCGCTCAGAGACGCTGACGAGAGACCTTACGGCACGTCGATGTGGTTGACGACCTTTTTGACGCCGGTGACTTTCGCTGCGTCGTCGTACGCTTTCTCGCGATCCGCCTTGGTGGGCAAGTGACCGGACAGCGTCGCGACGCCTTCGGTGACATCGACATCGACGCCGGTCAAGTGGTCGGCCAGCAGGTTCTTCTTGATCTCTGACGCCGTCGTCGAATTGTCGAGCGACTTCGGAGTCATCCGGTTCCAGTTCGAGCAGCCGAGGGACGCGGCCAACACCGCGGACATGATGATGGATCCAAGCAACCTCTTCATTTCGTTACTCCTTTGACTAGGCGGGGAGCAATAGGCAAGCCAGCCTCCGCGAAAACGTGCGTGCGTCGCTCGCGTATAATTTCCCTCACGCCCGATGGTTCATCTACTAGTCGCTCACCCAGGTCACGAACTTCTGCTCCATGGTTGGATTTCCCGGAACAAACCGGTCGTCCACGTCCTCACCGACGGTTCGGCGCACTCATCCGATGCACGCCTCGGCAGGACGGCGGAGCTCCTGCGCGACCTCGGCGCCCGCAAAGGCACGATCTTCGGCCGGCTTTCTGACGCCGAGGCGTACGCGATGATCCTGGAGCGCAACACTCCCCTGCTCGTCTCTCTCGTCGCGGAGCTCGCGGCGCAATTAGAGAAGGATCAGCCCGCGATCATCGTCGGCGATGCTGCCGAGGGCTACAACCCGGTTCACGACCTCTGCCGCATCATCGCCGGGGCCGCGATCGCCATGGCGGGCGTCTCTACGAGACAGTACGAGTACGCCGTGGTCAATCATCCTCATTCGTCCGGCCTTGCGGCGATCGTGCTCGAGCTGGATGCCGTCGAATACGCCGCCAAGATGGAGCGAGCGCTCGGGCAAGCCGCTGCGTTGACCGACATCGACGCGTTGTTGTCGCGACACGGTGCCGACGCCTATCGAACCGAGGCGCTTTACCCCATCGCCGACTGGACGGCCGCCGGCGGCGACGAACCGCCGCTCTACGAACGTTATGGCGAGGAGCGGGTGGCCGCGCACCGGTACACGCAGGTGATCCGGCGTCGCCAGCACATGCTTCCGTTGCGCGATGCGCTGCGTGCCGCGGTGGAAAAGCGCTCATGCGCGTTCTGATTGCCGGCCATTCGCTCGGCGAGATCGGCGGCGTGCAAAGTTATGAGCGCGACCTCGCGTCGTGGCTGCTCGCCCGAGGGCATTCGCCGGTTGTTTACGCGACGGAGCTCGGCGATGCCGCGCGCCAGCTCAACGCGCTGACCGTTCCGGTCGTCGACGATTTGAGCGCCATCACCGCGCCGATCGACATCATCCACGGCGACAGCGCGATCGAGACCATGGCCGCGCTACTGCATTTTTCGACGACCCCGGCGATCTTCGTTTGCCATGGCTGGGAAGACCTCGGCCGTACTACGCCGCGATTCCCCCGAATCCTCCGCTACGTCGCCGTCGACGATACCTGTGCCGACCGCCTCGTGACGCGCGAAGGGATTGCGCCCGAACAGATCTCCGTGCTGCTCAACGCCGTCGACATGCGCGCCTTCCGGCAGCGCGAGCCTCTCCCGGCCCGGCCGCGGCGCGCGGTGGTCTTCGGCAATCTGGCGCACGAGCTCACGTTTCTGCCGGCGATCCGCGCGGCCTGCCGCAAGGCGTCCATCGAGCTCGACGTCGTCAGCGCTTCCGCAGGCACAGCGGTGGCAAACCCGGAGTCGATCCTCGGCGGCTACGACCTGGCGTTTGCGAAAGCGAAGTGTGCGATGGAGGCGATGGCGTGCGGACTGGCCGTCGTTCTCTGCAGCGAGGCCGGCCTCGGCGGCATGGTTCGCTCGGCCGGCTTCGATCGCCTGCGCCGCCTCAACTTCGGCATCCGGGCGCTTCAGAATCCTCTGACGACGGAAACCATTCTTGCGGAGCTCGCGCTGTACGACCGCGATGATGCCCGCAGAGTCTCGGATCGAATTCGCGAGACGGCGCCATCGGATGCACTCCACGAGTCGCTCCTGTCGTTGTACGAGAGCGTGATCGACGAGCATGCCGGTTCGCCTGGCGACTGGCTCGCGGAGAGCCGCGCAGCATCGGCGTTTCTCCATGCTCTGGCCATCGGGGAGCGCCGCCGTGAAGGGCGCATGTGGATGCTGGCGAATGCCGCGCAACGCGTGCTGCAGGTGCCCGTCATCGGTCCGGTGAGTACACGGCTCCTTCGCTGGCTGGCTCCGAAACGATGACTACGCCTTCCGCCGCGCTATCTCGGAATGCACCACAGAGACACTAAGGACTCAGAGTTGAATCCGACTCTGTGATCTCTGTGTCTCTGTGGTGCAAAGGTTTTGCTAGGTCTCACGATTTGCGCTCAGAAACCACCGTCGGGCGGGGACGCCCGACGGGAGCAGACAGGAATGTCTGCTCTACGATCGTGCGACTTCATCCTTTTGCGTGCTGATGGCGCTGTCCTGTGCACGGTTCCGAGAAAACGCGCAGCGCGGCATTGAGGGGGAATTTGGCAGACGCTAGCGGACTCGAACCGCTGCACGAGCCGATGTTCCGGCTGGCGCCAATCGCCTAGATGTGTGCGCTGTCATTCCGAGAGGGCGGTGGCGAGGGTGGGCGAGGAATCCCCCTCCGACGGAGCGGGCCTCGATCTTCGGCGGGGGATTCCTCGCCCACCCGCCGCCCCGCCCTCTCGGAATGACAGACGGGTTCATTCGCTCCTCATCGGCACGCCTCGGCACCTCATCCAATTGAGGCGCGCAGGACGGTATTATGGGGTCGGAGCTCGAGGCAACCGCCACGCGGCACCAGCGGGCGAACGGCTGCGGGGCTGGGTCCAATGAGCAATACCGCTTCATCCAAGCGCCGGCGCTTTGCGATCACCCAGTCGAAGCTTGGGAGATCGCCGAGCGCGGGCCGATGCCGTTGTTCCTGGCCGACATCCATCTGTATCGCGCACGGCTCTTCTTTCGCGAGGCGGCGTACCCGTGGCAATCCCCGCAACACGACCTCGCCGAGGCCCGGCAGCTGATTTTCAAACACGGGTACTTGCGCCGGAAGGAAGAGCTCGAAGACGCAGAGAAGGCCTTGAAGCATCTCGGGAACGTCCACTGAGCGTTTCGCCCGGCTTGTTTTCGATCTGACCCGTTTCAAACCATCGAAGTTATCAGGCCGGATCCAGACCACCGAGGCGGGACGCCTCGATGGCCGCGAGCGAGACGCCCGCACTCCGGCGTAAGGGAGTGCGGGCGTCTCGACCGCGGGCACTCGGGCGTCCTCGCCCGAGGGCGGTCAGGGCGGAGGTCGAAACTCGGCGACGTTCTTGCCTCCGCGAAATGGTTTCTGGCCCGCAGAGCTCTTTGCCCGCATCACTTGCTGTCCTCCCTCGCCATCGCGAATTGTCTGCACATCCCGCCGAGGTAGGGAAATGGCCCGTGACGACACTCCTTGGTTACGGGAGGCGACATGGCCGGACTGAGCTCAATCACAAACATCGTCGTGCTGATGTTCGAGAACCTTTCCTTCGACAACATCTTCGGCAACCTCTACGTGAACGGCAGCACGGTGAACGGCTACAGCTTCGAGGGAGTGACGGCCGGCACCGAGCCGAACGATTCGGCGCCGTGGACCGACGTTCAGCCGGTCCAGTGGAACGACGAGATGATCACCACTCCGAATCCCGATCCCGGCGAGATTTTTCAGGACGTGAACATGCAACTCTTCGGCAGCACGCAGGACGGGCCGCCGTGGCCGTCAGCGTCGTCGCTCGGAACGCCGCCGATGAACGGCTTCGTCACGAACTACACGCTGCAAAGTGATCCGAACGGGCCGCTGTCATCGGAGGTGCCGCGCAAGCGCTCCTGGGGACCTCCGGGATATCCGGGCGCGGGAACCGATGCCGTGGGCTCCGACATCATGCACTGCTTCAACTACGGCACGCTCCCGGTGTCGACGCTGCTGGCCACGCAGTACGCCGTCAGCGATCAATGGTTCGCCTCCGTGCCGACGCAGACCTATCCGAACCGGATGTATGCACATTGTGCGACGACGTGGTCCAGGGATCTCCTTCACCATTACAAGGAGTACTACGACGACTCTGACATGGTCCTGCTCCACTCCGTGACGAACTCGATTTTCCAGGAGCTCGACGCGCAGGGCGCGGCGGGGAATCTGCCGGATGCGACGGCGCCGTACTGGAAGGTGTATTACCCGAGGAAGGCCGGCAGCTTTTCGATCTCCGAGGCGCTGCTCCACTATGTCTCGGGATCATCGCAGGTGGTCGACATCAGCGAGCTCGCCGCCGACGCGCTGGCCGGCACGCTGCCGCTCTACTCGTTCATCGAGCCGCCTTACGGAATGCCCAACCCCCACATCAGCAAAATCCCCATCGACTCGAGCTATCACCCGCCGTACGACGTCCTGCAGGGAGAGCAATTTCTCCAGCAGGTCTACCTGACGCTCTTCGATCCGTCGAACAATCCGAACTGGGAAACGACGCTTCTGATCGTCACCTTCGACGAGCACGGCGGCACGTACGACCACGTTCCTCCGCCGCCGGCGCCGCTGCCGAACGCCGCGGCATATACGCTCGACGGCGAGGACGTCCCGGCAAACCCGAGCGCGCCTCCGTTCGACCGCTACGGCGTGCGCGTGCCGGCGCTGCTGATCTCGTCGCAGATCGCGCCCGGGACTCTCTTCCGCGCCAGCAACGCAGCGTCAGGGAACAACCCCGCGTCCTATCTCGACCACACATCGATCATGCGCACGGTCTTCGACTGGCAATTCGGCGCCGGCGTGGTGAGTCTGACGAACCGCGACCGGAGCGCGCCAAACGTCGCCGCGGTCCTCACCGAGAATCCGGGAACGAACAGCGGCATCGCGCCATCCGTTCTTCAGGCGATTTCGTGGCCGCCCCCGATCAAGTCGAGCGAGGACGAACTGGCAGCGTTACGCGCCGCCGATCCGTTTACGCGGATGCGCGAGGAAACGAAGCGGCGGCGGTGATCTCGCCGAACACGGGCCGATGCCGTCTGTATATGGCCGGCATCCATCGTTGCAAACACCGCGGCACGACTTCGGGTCCAGTGAGTGTCTCGCGAGGTTGTTCAGTCTGCACTCATTGGAGGTTTCAGGCCGGATCCGAACCACCGAGGCGGGACGCCTCAATGGCCGTGAGTGTTCCCGGCCGCAGTGAACGGGTCGCCCACCGTCATTCTGCAAGGCGTGGTTGATTGGTCTGCGAACTTCGCCCCCCTCATCCGCCTTCGGCACCTTCTCCCCCCGCAAAAAGCGCGGGGGGAGAAGGCGCTCGATTAGAGAGCAATTAAAAGAGCGAGAGAGGTGTAGCAAAGTCCTACACCAAAGTCCTACACCAACCACCCTGTTACTCTCCCCTTCTGGTCTTCTCAGCCTGTACTTTCGCCATGACCTCGCGCAGGTAGACTCTGGCATCACCTCTGGTTTTGACGCTTTCGAACCTTGCCACGGCGGCCAGCCGTTCCTCGGGGGTCGCCGCAAGGTTGCTGTCCGCTTTCAAGAGCACGCCGAGGAAGCCCATGAGGGTGCTCCCGTCCGGTACGGGCTCCAGCTCGATTGCGGCGCGTTCCTCGGCTGTGAGCGCGGGTGGTTCCGGTTGCCGCGCAGGACCGACCAGCGTCTCGGGACAATCCGCTCGTGGTTCCGGCGCGTCCGCCGCCGACAGCGGAATGCCCTGGATGCGATTGGCTTTGGCATCCCTCTTCGTAAGGGGCGGTATGCCGAAGAGCCACTCCAACGTGGCCAGAACGGAGGCGTGGTCGTAAATCGTGTGATCGACGGACTTCGGCGGCAGCCACGGCGAGATGACCACGGCCGGCACACGAACGCCATATTGAGCGAACGTGAAGCCGTTCTTGTTGTATTTGCTCTTTTCGCCGCCGTCGTCGGGCGGTTGCGCCGGACCGGGAGCAACGGAATCGTAGAATCCGCCATGCTCGTCGTACGTAATGATCAGCATGCTCTTGGGCCACGTCGGCGAGTTGCGGATACTCTCATAGACCCTTGTGATCAGGGCTTCTCCTTTGGCCACGTTATCCTTGGGGTGCTGTGAAGATCCATTCTCGTAGCTTCCGTTCACGATGTCACCGTAGTTCGGTTCAATGAACGTGTATTGGTAAGGGTAGTACCTGGCTTTCACATCCGCTTCGAACTTCTTGAGCTCGTGTACATCCCATGCCTCGATCCCGTGGAGCGAAGCAACCTGGGGGACGCTGCCCTCGATGGGGCCGCTCTCGTCCATATACAGGCGCCAGGTAATGTCCCTGTCGTTCATGGCCTTGAAGATCGAGCCGTTCGGATATTTGAATCCTTTAAAGCTCTCCCACAAGGCCATTTCTGCATCGGTGGGGCTATGGTCCAGGCCGTTGGACGATGCCCCATGCAGGAAGTAGCGATTCGGCCACGTGGGACCGGGAAGCGACGAGAACCACTGATCGCAGACAACGAACTCCGAGGCCAGTTGAGACAGCACCGGCAATTGTGAGGCCGTGTTGAAGCACTTCATGATGTCGCCGATGTCCGCGGCCGGCGGAATCTTGCCTTCTGTCTTCGTCGTGGCGTAGTTAGCCGCGAATCCCGCATTGTTGATCGGCGGATATTTGCCGCCCTTCGGATATTTCGCGCCTGGCCCTGAGAGCTGCTCGACGACGTCGTTGAATTCGTGGCCGGGATCGGTGGGCATGCTGCCTGGCGCTTCGCCTTTGACGTGATACGTGGTGCCGTTGTAAGAGTTGGAATTCCTTGTCGTCGCCGCAATGATGCCGGGGATCCCCGACAGAGCCAGCATGTTGTCGAACGAATGATTTTCCAGCATCAGGACGAACACGTGCTTGATCGGCGAGACCGGACGGGTGTCGACCAGCTTGAGATTGAACGTGTCACTATTCCCCGACATGTGGAACGTGTAGATCTGATCGCCGTGCTCGTACTCCAGGCGCGGTTTGTCCAGGCTGAAGACCGGCTTGCCGCCGATCCACCAGTTGTTGACGGTATTGATGCTTCCCTGGCCGAGATACACACTGGCGGTTCCGCCGGTTTTGAAATAGATGGTGACCTCAAACATGAAATTCAGCCGGTCGGGTGTACCACCGCCACCATGCGGGGCGTATTCCTTCGGGCGGCCGCCGGACTTAGAGTTGAAAGCATCAGCCACCGGCTTGGACTTACTGCGTCCGGCCTCCAGCGTGATCTTATACACGCCATTGGATGCGGTAATGCCGGGCGGCACCTTGTAAGGCTGGCCAGCGGTTACCATGATCGTGTTGTCCGTGTAGGTGATGGAGCGAATCACGTTGGATTGGTCGTTGATGGTGACGACATTCGTGCGGATTGTGGCAAGGGTCTCAACCGGGTTGTCCTCGTTCATACTCGTTCTCCTTTCTGTTGTGGTCCGATCAGGACGACATGTGCCGGATGAGCATCCGGACGATGTCGTCGTTTCCTTTGTGTCTGGCGATGGTCAGCGCGCTCCATCCGTCGACCGTTTGCGCGCTGCTTGACGCTCCGTGATCGAGCAGTAAGGCGACGAGCTCCGCACGCTCCCATAGGCAAGCCTTCATGAGCGGCGTCCAGCCGTCGTGCGTCGTGGCGTTGATGTCGGCGCCGTCGCGGAGGAGTCGCGTGACGAGAGCGACGTCACCATTCACGATGGCTTGCAGAAGCGGCAACATGGATGGGCGTCCACCGAGCGCAAGGGAGCCGCCAACCAGGCCGAATCGCGTCAACTGCTAAAGCGCACGCGAGTTAGGCCGATTAGGAGTGGAACGCACGGTGTCCGGATCGGACAGAATGTGTCCAGTGAGTGTCCAGTCTGTGCGACTTAGGTGGACACTCAGCTTCGCTGGATGCCCAATTCTTCGAGCCACAGATACAAAGTCGATCGTCCGATGCCGAGGTGACGCGCGGCGGCGGCGCGATTGCCTCCGGACCGATCGAGCGCCTCCATCACGCGTTTACGTCGTGCGTCACGCGCGGGAGCGGCGGCAGGGCCGGTGTCGGGAGCCGGCAGATTGAAGTCGTCGACCCGCAGGATCGCGCCGCGGCGGCGGATCAGCGCGGCTTCGATCGCGCTTCGCAGCTCGCGCACGTTCCCGGGCCACGAATGTGCCATCAAGGCGCGCATGACCTCGCGGCTCACTTCCGGCACAGGCTCGTCGCGTTCGCGATGCAGCTCTCCCAGGAACCACGTGACCAGCAGAGGAATGTCCTCGGGGCGCTCGCGTAATGCGGGAAGACGGATCTCGACCACGCGTACGCGATACAACAGGTCCTGGCGGAATCGTCCCGCGGCGACTTCCTGATCGAGATCGCGATGGGTGGCGGCGATCAGGCGCACGTCGATCTTCTGCGGGCGTGTCTCGCCGAGGCGCGTGATCTCTTTTTCCTGCAGGACGCGCAACAGACTGGCCTGCATGCTGAGCGGAATGTCTCCGATCTCGTCGAGGAACAAGGTCCCGCCGTGCGCCGCCTCGAATACGCCCTTCTGGTCGGCGACGGCGCCGGTGAACGCACCGCGTTTGTGGCCGAACAATTGAGAGCCGAGAAGCGACTCGGTCAGGCCACCGCAATTGACGGCGATGAATGGCTTGAGCCGGCGCGCGCTCGTATGGTGAATCGCCCGCGCCACGAGCTCCTTGCCGCTTCCGGTTTCTCCACCGATGAGGACCGCGGTATCGACGCCCGACAGATCGCGAATCTGTTGATAGACGAGCGCCATGGCGGTGCTCTGGCCGACGAGATCGTGATACTTCGCCTTCTCGCCGAGGAGGCTGCGCAGGTCGTAGATCTCGGTCATGTCGTAGAGGAAGAACATGATTCTTCCCGCAATGCGGGGATCGTGTTCGACCTCGGCTTCCATCCAGATGCGCGCTCCGTTGCGGCCGTGCAACTGAATCGTCGCGCCCATGCGCTGCTCCGGCGGCGTTTCGATGAGCGTCGTCAATTGCTTTCGGTCGGAGTCCTCCATCGGCAGGAGGTCGTACCAGCGGAGATCGTCCTGGCTCGTGATCGTGCGTCCGACGAGATGCTCCGCCGCGCGATTGAGAAAGACGACGCGTCCTCCGGCGTCGGTCGTGAGGACCGCCGTCTGCCATTGATTGAGAATGGTCAGCATGTCGTCATGACTGCGTCCCAGCATTTCATTGACGCCGGCGATTTCTGCAGTTCGCTCCGCAACCTTCCCCTCGAGCAGTCTCGTTCTCCGCACCAATTGCCTGACGCGAAACAGGTACACGATCCACGCGATGGCCGCGGCGAGAAGAACGCAGAGCGCGAGAAACCAGCGCGTCTGAACGAATCGCGGTTGCCACTGCATGGCGAGCGATGCACCGCTCGTGTTCCACACTCCGTCCTCGTTCGAGGCGGTCACCAGGAAGCGATAGGTGCCCGGCTTCACGTTCGTGTAATACGCGGCGCGCCGCTCACCGGCGTCGATCCAGCCTTCGTCGTATCCCGCGAGGCGATAGCGGAACCGCGTCTTCTCCGGCGCGGTCAGGTTCAATGCGGTGTAATGGATTTCCAGATCGCTGTGGCCCGGCGGAATGACCACAGTCGCGTGCGAATCGAGCGGAGCGCGATCGACAAGCACTTCCTCGATGACCACCGGCGGCGGAACAGCATTCATGGGCGCCGGATCGACGGCGGCGGCTCCGGCGATCGTCGGGAACCATAGTTTTCCATCGCCGTCCTTCCAGCCCGCCGGCTGGCCGCCACCATTGCATTCCGTGGCCCTCATTCCGTCGCCGGTGCCGTACGCGATGCTGTGCACCGAGGGGCGCCCGCCGTCGGCGTAGTCATTGAGCTCCGTCAGGCTGACGCGGAAGACTCCCCGATTGCAGCTCATCCAAAGGTTGCCTCGGTCCTCCAGAATCGATGAAACTACGTTGTCGAACAGACCTGCCTCTCGCGTAATCGGCCGGATGACTCCGCTCTTCAAGCGATTGAGACCGCCGCCGTAGGTCCCGATCCACAGCACGCCATCTGCGTCTTCGTAGATCGCGCGCACGTAATCGTTGGACAGACCGTCCTTCGTCGTGTACCGGCGGCTGGCGTTGCCTTCGATCTTCGTCAGTCCCTGTAATGTCCCGACCCATAGCGCTCCGGTGCGGCTTTCGACGATCGTGTTCACGCCGGCGCGTACGGCGTCGTAGCGTTGCCATTTCCCGTTCATGAATCGATAGAGACCTGCGGTCGATTCGAACGTTCCAGCCCACAGCGTTCCGGTTCGATCGCGCTGAATGGCTCTGACCTTGCCGAGCTCGGGATACGCCGCTTGAATGCGCCCATCGACAAGGTGCGTGACTCCGTTGTAGCCGAGCCAGAGGCTTCCGTCGCGATCGGTGTACAGCGCCCTTGCGGCGACAGACGGCGTTGCTGTCGTGATCGTTCCGTTGTGGAATCGACAGAGTTGCCGATGCGCGAGCCACAATCCACCGGCGCCGTCGCCGGTGATCGCGACGACGTCCGGATCGCTCAGTCCTTCTTGTTCTGAGTACGATGTGATGCGCGCGCGCTTCAATCGCTGAAGTCCGGAGGTGCTTGTGCCGATCCAGACGTTTCCCTCGGAATCGACGACCATGCCATACAGATCGTCCTTCCATGCAATGTCGATGAGACCCTCCGGCTGCATGCGGCCATCAGCGAGTCCTCGGCGTGTGAGCAGCGCGATCTCGCCCTTCGGATCGGTGGCCATCGCCAGCACGTCTCCCGGCTTCGCGACTTGCGCGCTCACGCCGTTCGCGATACGAAACAATCCCGTCTGTGCGTGAATCCATACGACACCGTGCGCGTCCTCCGCGATGGTGGGGAAGACCGGAAACGCGCCTAACGGATATCGATCGAGTAGAATCGATTCGTAGCGTTGCACGACGCCGTTGCGAGACCGTGCCGCAACTCCGCGATCGTTGAACCAGTACGATCCGTCGCGGGCATCGAGCCGCGGCCCGCGATAGCGATCGTTCTCGAATCGCCCATTCCGCAGCCGCAACGCGGCGTTCGATGTCTCGATCCACAAACTGCCGTCGCGGTCCTCCCCGATCGCGTGCACCTCGGCCCCCACCCCGGCAGGCATCGCGAACGATCGAAAGACTCCGCCGCGATAGCTCGACAGTCCCCCGGTCTCTGTCCCGATCCACAACGTTCCGCCGCGGTCTTCGAACAGCGCGAGGATGCGATCACTTTTCAGGTTCGCCGTATTCGCCGTGTCGAACACGACGAAGCGCGTGCCGTCGAACCGCGCCAGCCCGGCGAACGTCCCCAGCCATAAATACCCGTCGCGTGTCTGCAGGATTGCCCGGACGGAGCTCTGCGGAAGCCCCTGCGCCGTGGTCCATGACTGGCGCACATAGCGAGGCTGAGACTGCGCGGCGAATGCCACGAAGGCCACCGCCAGAAGGACAGCGCACACTTTCATCATGAGCGCCCGATGAGAATCATCGGGAGAACCGGATCGGACATTCGTACGGAGTCTATCCCCACGCCGCTTCATCCGAGGTCAGAAGCATGAGGGTCAGGCCTTCGTTCCGCGGCACTACATGAATGCGAATAACACTGCCCTCGTCATGAGTACCGTTTGGGCGCCGCGTAAGTAGTTGTACGCCATGTGGTTACGGCCAACCGAAAGCCGAAGGTCTGGCCCCAGGTGTTTCCTTGATGTTTTCGCGGGTTTTCCAGGTTGCTGTCGTGCGTGTCTTGACTAACTTCTGGATTGGGGCGAACGTCCCATCCAGGCGCTGGGCTCCACCGGTAGGAGGCGATGATGAGGCAATCAAGGGCTGGCTTTCTCCTGGTAATGCTCCTTTCCACGATTGCTGTCTATGGCCAACAAGACGCAGGCAGCGGCGGCCCTCCGGCGGACATCGTTTATGCGCGGCCCGGCAAACTCGTTTCCGTGAACGGATTCCGTCTCAATCTCTACTGCATGGGGAGCGGTTCGCCCACGGTCGTCTTCGATTCCGGATGGGGAGACTGGGCGCCCGCGTGGTCGACGGTGCAGCCGGAGATCGCCAAATGGACGCGTGCCTGCAGCTATGACCGCGCCGGCACGGGATTCAGCGAACCCGGCCCGATGCCGCGTACCAGTGTGCGCATCGCGAAGGAGCTGCGTACTGCGCTGCATCGCGCTGGCATCACCGGGCCTTACATTCTGGTTGGGAGCGCGTTCGGCGGCGACAACGTGCGCACGTTCGCGGATCTGTATGTGAACGAGGTTGCGGGGCTGGTCCTGGATGACGCGGATCCCGTCGACCTCGAACCGAAGGCGATGCAGGAAGAGTCGCATCGAGGACAGGCGCAGATCCCCGTGGACCTGCGCGCATGCCGGGACTTGATCGCGGAACACAAACCGTTGCCGAAAGTGTCGTCGCGTCCTGACCGGCCGCCACAGAGCTGCGCGCAGCGGTTCTTTTTCCGAGGTCTGCCCGACACAGCGTGGTCTCCGGAATTGAACGCCAAACTACTGGACATCGCGCAAACCAACGTCGCCATGTATGACGCCTATGCTTCGGAGATGGAACAAACTCCGGCGGACGAGATCTATCTGCAACAACACCTCCGTTCCTTCGGCTCCCGTCCCATCCGCGTGCTCACCTCCGGAAACCACGGAGTCGGCCATTTGGAGAGGAAGCCTCCGGACACGCCGGAGCACCTCAAATACGAGCAGGAGACCACGCTGGCCCAGGCGCGCTGGCTGACACTCTCTTCGAATTCCAAACAGATCTTCACCCGCAATAGCTCGGAATATATCCAGTTCGACGAGCCGGATACCGTGATCAACGCCATCCGCGACGTGTATGACCAGACAAAACAGGCGTCTTCGGGCCGGAAGGCTTCGGCGCACAAGCCAGGTGCTGTCTTCCGCGATTGCAGTAAGTGCCCCGAAATGGTCGTCGTTCCAGCCGGCGATTTCATCATGGGTTCTTCCGACGCCGAAAAATCGTGGGCCGCGAGTCACGGCAGTAGTAAGGCGTCGGTTGCTGATGAAGCTCCGCAACATCAGGTCTCACTGCCGTCATTCGCCCTCGGCAAGTACGACGTCACTCGTGGCGAGTACGCGGCATTCGCTCGAGAGACGGGATACCCAGCCGGCGATGGTTGCGGCCGCGGCCGTGCCATCTTCAAATGGGAGAAGGATCCGAAGTCGACGTGGGAAAATCCCGGCCATGCGCAGACTGACCGTGATCCGGTCGTGTGCGTGAGCTGGCAGGATGCGCATGCCTACGTCGCGTGGCTGAACCGCAAGGCGCATCGCAGCGGTGCGAGTGCTGCCGCAGCAAAGGGTCCTTATCGTCTGCCCAGCGAAGCGGAGTGGGAGTATGCCGCACGCGCCGGAACGACGACTAAGTTCTTCTGGGGCGATGACGACGCAGCTGCTCCTGTCCATGCCTGGTTCAACGCCAACTCCGGCTGCGAAAAAATCGAAGGTCTTTTTTGCGAGAATGGTCAGACACATCCCGCGGGCGCAAAGCCGCCGAACGCATTCGGCCTTTGCGACATGGCAGGGAACGTTTGGCAGTGGACCGAGGACTGTTACGACAACAGTTACGCCGGGATTCCTGCCGATGGGCGCGCGAACGAGACGCCTTCGAGCGACCCCAAGGCCAGGGACGGCCAGGGCAATTGCCTCCGCGTTGATCGCGGCGGCTCGTGGATGTTTCCGGCGTGGCTGCTGCGGCCGGCCACCCGGGAACGCAATCCTGCCGGCTTCCGCGCGGACATCATGGGCTTCCGCGTCGCTCGAACGCTCCCGTGAAGGACGGGGGCGAAACCGAGTTGCTCGTTGCAGCGTAGGCAATCCGTTTCCCGTCCGGCGAGATGGCTACACTCGGATGGCCCGACGCAAATTCGATAGCCGTGGTCGAAGGCTGATTCTCGGCGGCTCCATTGACATTTGCGCGAGAGGGATCGAAAGCCGGACGACCGCACTGGATTGTTCCTTGCGAGACAACCTCCACATCGCGACGACAGCGCCGTGGAGCGTGGCGTACGTTGCGGATGTCTGCCTTGAATATCTCTCGGAGTTACTCTACAGTATCGCTTTCCCCCCAACTGAGAGATTGCCGTTCGGAGTGGACCGTCGTTCAGCGGCTGTACAACGCTCGGAGGCTTGGTATGTCCGAGGTTCAGGTACTGTCTGACAAGATTCCGTTGCTCGTTCAGGACCTGGGATTTCTGACCGGGTTGTTGAGCTCGCACGACAGCAACCTCTACTTCGAGCTGTCGTGGTTCCAGGATGCGCTGGCGCAGATCCAGGCCATCCCATCGCGTCGCGCGGAGATGATGAAGCTGTTGCGCGATCTCCTCGGCACGCCCGACCCGAGCGCTCCTGCCGACCGCGCCTGGTACTCGCTGCCATACGGCGGCAACCCGAGCTGCGTCTATGTAGTCCTCCCGCTCGACGACTCCGCGTCGAACGAAGTCATCGGCGCAGGCATCCTGAAGAACTACTCGCAAGGGTCCGTGAGCGTGCAGGCTTCGCTGTATGCCCCACTCTTCTCGATCCCTGTCGGCAGTCCGGTCATCATCACCGGGTCGGCGGGAAATCCGATCGAGCTCGTGCTGTCGATCAGCGGCCAGAGCTTCTCGAGCGGCGGCGTCACGTTCGACGGGCTGAAATTCGCGGGTAAGGTTTTCTTTACCGGTGACGTGCCGCAGTTCACGCTCAGTTTCACCAACGCGCAGCCTCCGCTCGAAGTGAACACGCTCGACGCGCTTCGCCAGGCGAATCTACGGGACATCCTGAACACCGTCCTGGCAAACAGCGCCGTGACGGGTTGGCTGAATGCGAACGTCGGCCAGGCGCCGTTCTCCGTCGGAGACGTGCTCGCGGCCGCGGGCATCGTGACGCAGAGCTCGGGCAGTTACGCGTTCGGTTCGCTGGATGCGCTCGTTGGCAAGACCGCGGTGCAGATCGCGGAAACGCTCATTTCCGCGGCGCTGCAGAAAATGGCCGCGAACACCAAATCGATCCTCGCATTCGGCGACGGCGGCATCTGGGTCTTCGGCCTCGCCGACGGCTCGAACACCAACTACGGCCTTCGCCTGCAGGTTCCGGACATCAAGATCGGCAGTTCCTCAACTGGCCCCTCATTCGCGCTGCAGCTCGGCAAGCTTCTGTCCACAGACACCGACGGGAGCACGTGGATCTCGCGCAGCGATCCGAACGGCACGTTCGCGGAGCCAGGCCTGTCGCTCACGCTCATCAGTCTTGATCCGCAGAACGCGCCGGCCTTCCGGCCGAAGGTCGATCTGATCAGCATCGGTGTCGACGTCAGCGGCTCGAGCGGCAACCCGCTCTTCTCGGTCAAGGGCGTCACTCTCAACGAGATCGAGCCGCGTTTCTTGCTCTCGTTCGACTTTGCGAACCTCTCGAAGATTCCGTGGGGCGTGGCCGTCCTGTGCGACCAGCTCGGGCTTCCGCTCGGCAACGGCCTCGGAGGCGCTCCGCCGTCCAACCCCGTTGCGCAGAACCTTCTCTCGTCGGGCGGCTCGGGCGATGACGAACCGGTCAATCCGGTCTTCGTGGTGTCGATGTCCCGCGTGTTCGATCCGGCCAACAGCACATCGATCAACGTCGTGCTCGAACAGCCCACCGGGGGCGCGGCGGACACGGTGTGGCTGCCGATTCAGCGCGCCTTCGGCCCGTTGCAGTGTTCGCGCATCGGCGTGCAGTGGCCGCCGGTGAATCCGAATTTCACGCTCACGTTCCTCTTCGACGGCAGCGTCCACATCGCCGCGCTCGAGGTCGATCTCTTCGGGCTCTCGCTCGGCATTCCGCTGGAGACGCCTGGGCAGCTCAGCAACTATTCGCTCGACCTGGAAGGCCTGGCGATCTCCTACGTCTCCGGGCCGCTGGCGATCAGCGGCGGTCTGGTGAAGGACACATCGGCGACGCCGGTCGAGTACAACGGCGAAGCGTTGATTCAGGCGGCAAAATGGTCGATCTCGGCGCTCGGCTCCTACGCATCGCTCGACGGTCAGCCGTCGCTCTTCATCTTCGCGCGTCTCGGCGTGACGCTTGGCGGGCCGCCGTTCTTCTTCGTCACCGGACTCTGCGCGGGCTTCGGCTACAACCGCTCGCTGCGCCTCCCCAAGATGGACGAAGTGCCGGGCTTCCCGCTGCTTTCCGGCATCGCCGATCCGTCGAAGATCGGCGGGGACCATCCATCACCGGCGCAGGCGCTGCAGGCGATGAGCGACTGGGTGCAGCCGGCGCAGGGAATCAACTGGTTCGCAGCAGGCGTGCAGTTCACATCGTTCGAGCTGGTGAACTCGAACGCGGTGCTGGTCGTGATTCCGACCGGCGATTTCCAGGCCGCGATCCTCGGCGTGTCGCGCATCAAGCTGGGGCAGTCAGGGCCGCAATTCGCGTACGCGGAGCTCGGCATCTCCGTCATTCTCCACCCGTCGGATGGATTCTTTGGCGCCACCGCGGTGCTCTCGCCGAACTCGTACATCATCACGGAGAACTGCCACCTCACCGGCGGTTTCGCTTTCTATCTCTGGTACGACGGCGACCACGCCGGCGACTTCGTCATCACGATCGGCGGATATCACCCCGCTTTCGACAAGCCGGCCTGGTATCCCGACGTTCCCCGCCTCGGTTTCTCGTGGCAGGTCAGCAGCGACCTCACCATTCAGGGAGCTGCGTACTTCGCGCTCACGCCATCGTGCGTGATGGGCGGCGGCTCGCTCGACGTGGAATTTCACTCCGGCGATCTGCGGGCGTGGTTCACAGCGCATGCGGACTTCCTCTTCCACTGGAAGCCGTTCTACTACCGCGGCTCCATCGGCGTGAGCATCGGCGCATCGTACAAACTCGATTTGCTCTTCACCACGACCACCATCTCCGTGGAGCTCGGCGCCGACCTCGAGATCTGGGGCCCGCCGACGGGCGGGACGGTGCACATCGACTGGTACATCCTCTCGTTCACGGTGTCGTTCGGATCGACTTCGCAGGGGCCGCCGGGGTATCTCGACTGGAACGACTTTCAGTCCCTGCTCCCGCAAAACGACGACACCTCAACCCGCAAGATCGCGTTGGCCGGTCTCACAGAGATGGATGACCCGCCGCTGACGAACGTCATCAACTTGATCATCAGCGACGGGCTGATCTCGAAGGACGATGACAATCGCTGGCTCGTGCGCGGCGACGCCCTCACGTTCAGCGTCGAGACCGCGTGGCCGCTGACCGAAGCGGATCTGACCGGGCCGGTGGTCACCAAAGTGGATCCGGCGGAGCCGGGTTACTTCGTGGCCGTTCGCGGAATGGGAATCAGCGGCGTCACGTCGGTCATGACCATCACGGTGAGCGGTGCAGCCGGCAATCAGAACCTCGGCACTGGATGGACGTGGACACAGACGCTGGCCGGCGTGGCGGAAGCGATGTGGGGCCTGCCATTGCCGGAGGGCCAGACACCGGCGACGCCGACCGCGACCACGCTGCCCAACCGCCTGATGGGTATTGGTGGCTTCACGCCGATCGTGGCGCAACCGAGTGGGCCGGGGCCGATTCCGCTGGCGAATCTCGCCCTCACGCCGATCGATTCCGGCAACTCGAATTACAACCCGCTCTCCGCAACGGAGGCGGTGATCAACCGTCAGCCGCAGGCGGCACCGACCTCCCTGGCGACGATCGCCAACACGATCGCCACCTCGGCCGTGCCGGTTCGCGCCGGCCTCTTCACGGCGCTTCTCTCCTTCGGCTACGACCCAGGCGCGAACGACCTCATGACCAACCTCGCCGCGAACGTCAATCTCAGTTATCCCGCCGCGCCGATGCTTGGTGCGCCGTGGCAGGGGGTGCTATGAGCAACGGAAACGGCTCGCTCCCGCTCGGTGACATCGCCTTCTTCGACCGCGTCCTGCCGCTGCTCGATGCCGGCGACTACACGATCGCCGTGACGCAGCAGGTCGACTCGACCGACGTGGCGCATCCACTGTCGAAGACCTTCCCCGCAACCCAGAGCGTCTCGGTCGTCGCGCCGCGCTTCGCACTGCCGGCCGAGGATGTGTCGTCGTTCTTTCCGCCGAACAACGCCAACGGCGTCTTCGATCAGAACCTGCCGCATGTCGTACTCGCGCAGCGCGTGCTGCCGTGGGAGCGCACGCTTGCGCCGGCGGGCGTGCCGCAGAATACGCCGTGGATGGCGCTGCTGCTCCTCACGGACGAGGAGATCATTCCTCCGGCTGGCACGCCGCCGGGGAACACGATCGCGAACCCGACGATGGCTGGCAGCTATCCAGTCGCGGAGCTTCTGAATCCGCCCGATCCGTCGACGCTCGGCCCGAACGTGACGCCACAGGCGGACGACGAGACTTCATGCAGGGCCATCGACATCACCACGGCCACGTTCACCGCCGTGACTCCACGACTTGCGGAGCTGCAGTATCTCGCGCACGCGCGGCAGGTGAACCCGGCCGATAAGACGACAGCGCTCGCGTCGGGGGACGGCTGGTTCTCGGTCGTCATCGGCAATCGCTTTCCGGCGGCCGATCCGGCGCTCAACGGCGGCACACGCAACATCGTGCACCTCGTCTCGCTCGAAGGATTCTCACCCTATCTCGTTGACAACCCCACATGGCCGGCGGGCAAGACGAAGGTGCGGCTCGCATCGCTTGCGAGCTGGAGCTTCACCAGCAGCGCCGAGGGCGGCAGTTTCCGCCAGATCATGCTCGCGCTGACTGCGGGTCAGCCGGAGGGCGGCGACACGCTGCGCCTCCAACTGCCGGTGACGGGCACAGCCCAGCCGGCGTCATCCCCGGCGGCGATGGCGCAGGCCGCGCTGCGACAGGGCTTCGCCGCGCTGGGCTATGACACGCGCGTGGGCGATCACACCTTCGCCTGGTACCACGGCCCGTTCGTCCCGCATCCGCTCGCCGGGATCAGCGGCATGCCGTTCAACAACTCGGCTGCCGCAACGATCTACGATCAGACGACGGGGACGTTCGATCTCTCGTACGCGGTGGCGTGGGAGCTCGGGCGGATGCTCGCGCTCTCCGACCGTGCCTATGCAGCGAACCAGATAAGCGCGCGCCGCTCGCTGCGCAGAGTCGTCAACCTAGTGCGGGAGCGCACGCGCTCGGGGGAAGGCGCGAGGCTGCTCGCCGATGCGAACAGCAGCGATCCGGCGGCACTCGGTGCGCTGCTCGAATCGAGACACGTCAGCAAGTCCTTCGCCGGCTGGCTCGGAGAAGCCGCCGCCGGGCACCTGCCGCGAGCCGGTCTCGCCGCGAGGGCGCCGCGGCCGCACGACACCGCTGAGTCCCGCGCCGCACAGCCGGCGGCGGTCACGAACGTTCGCACGTTGATGGCGCGCAACGATGTTCAATCGCTCCTTGCCCATGAGACGACGAAGGCGATGCAGAGCGGCCCGATGGCTGCGGTGGTGTCATGGCTCGGAAATCTTCGACTGCTCAGCAGCGTGCCATTCGTACATCTCCTCGCAGACGCGCGCATGCTGCCTGCCGAATCGATCCGTTTCTTCTATGTTGATGACAACTACCTCGACGCGCTCTGCGACGGCGCATCGAGCGTCGGCGTGCAGACCTCACGCGACGCAGCGCAGCAGCAGGCGGTACGCGGTACGTTGCGCAACGGGGCCATGCTCCACGCCCGCGTGGCGCGGGCGAAGGCCATCGGACGGGAGCATTCGCTGCAGGCGCCGCAGCCGAACGATCCGATCGCCGGCTTCATTCTTCGTTCCGGAGTCGTCTCAGGATGGCCGGGACTGGAAGTCAAAGCGTTCGAGAACGCAGATGGCGTCACCGGGCCGATCGACATCGTGCGGATGGATCACCTCGCCCCGGACGTGCTGCTCGTTCTCTTCGCGAAGACGCCGGCGTGGATCGAGATCGACGAGCCGAAGGAAGGGCTGGCGTTCGGTGTCGAGGACGAGAACACGGTGCAGCTCCGCTCCCTCTCCGGTCCCGACATTGGAAAAGTAATCGCCGGAAAAACCGTGACGCTCTCCAGCGACTACATGCGGGGCGCTCGTGTTGTGAACATCAACGCATGGCAAGGCTATCTGGCGACGCAGATGGGATCGCCGTCTGCGTGGGGACCGGCCACATTCGCGATCGAGATGGTGCGCGCGCCGGAACAGATGATCTTCCAGAACCAGCCCGACGCCGCGCGCGCCGGGGCAAAGGAGGTGTCGCGTGGCTGACGTACCACCGCTCCTCGTCCCCATCGCGATGCAGGCGCTGCTGATCAACAACGCCGTCCGGAGCGGCGTGGGCTTCGAGCGCTGGACCACCAACTACGCGAACCTGAATCAGTTTCTTGATCCGGTGCCGTTGCCATTCAACAACATCTCGCACGACATCCCACTCGGCGTCGACCTGCACTGGAAGCTGCCCTCGGCGCTGACTCATGGAACCGCCGATGCCGGTTCGACGAACGTGCAGTACCCGTTTACACCGAATCGTTGGGTGGTCGTCCGCCTCGCTACGACTGCGGGCTCGACCGCGCCGCAGCAGATGACGGCGTGGGTCATCCAGAGCGACTACCTCGGCAACGACGGAACCACGCCGTACGCGGATCCGTTCTCGCCACGCGGCGCCGTTCAGACCACGCTCCTCGGCAAGAACGTTCTCATCGATCAGTGGCAGGGCGAGGCCGGTGGCCCGCTCTTCCTCCGCGCCACCGGCACCGCCGACATCACCTTCACCGCATATCAGCCGGGCCTCGTCAACGTCTATGCCTTTCACGACGACACCACTGCTCTCGCGGACAACACGCTGCTCACCTATCTCGTGGCCGGCTGGTACTCCGATCATTCGCAGGACCCGCTGGTGGTTTCGACACCGGCGCAACTGAACTGGTCGATCCTCGGCGGCGACGGCTCGCAGACGCCGGTGACATCGGTGTTCCACGCGTCGATCTTCGGCGTGAAGTGGCAATCGCAGACAATCCCGCCGCGCGACGACAGCAGCGCCGCCTCGATGCAGGTCGCGGTCGGCTACACCGCCATCGACGGACTGGCCGCCGTCATTGCCAACAACGCCGGCCAGCCGAGCGGCAGCGAGCTGGAAACGAAGCTCCAGGCCTTCCAGTACGGAGTGCTGCAGACGCTCGATCAACCCGACGGCCAGGCGCAGCTCGAGTTGCTGATCCGTCAGGCATGGTTCGGCTCGGCACCCGGTGGAACGCTCTGGGACATCGTCGCCGTCTCGCAGGGCCAGACGACGACGGCACCGATCGATCGTACCTCGGTGCCTGTACCGCCGCCGCTGACTCCGCCGCAGGCGGCCTGGCTGGCCGCGCTCAACGTTGCACAGCGTAACTACGACGTCGCCAGGCGCGAACTGATGACGATGCAGTGGGAAGTGTTCGCGCTTTGGTGGAAACAGCAGCGCGGGCAATTCGTCATCGGCCAGCAGCGGACGTACGGCGTCGACCTCACCGTGATCCTGCAGTGGATCAACGACGCGCTGGATTCCACACAGCCGTCGAGCTTCCTCAGCCAGGTGCTGGCCGCTCAGGCGAACGTTGCCACGCTCGCCGCCGCCGTCCCCGACCCGGCCTCGCAGGCGAGCATCGACACCTGGTCGGCAATGATCCCAGGCGCATCCGTGCCGCCCACGCTCCAGTTGCGCCCGCGCTCCATGCCGTCGTTCGCGCAGCCGGCCGATCCCGTGCTTCTCATCGCCGGCATCACGCCGCCGGGGAGCGAGGCTGACGCGACGAATGCGCTTCCATGCCGCCTCTCCACGGCGGCGACGACCGGCGTGAACGTGATCAGCGGCGGGCAGTCGCAACCGGTCTCCAGTGCCACCGGCAAGATCGGCTCCGTTCTGAAGATCCCGAACACGTCGAAGCTCGTGCCCGTGATCGCAACGGCCATCAACGCGCTGGCCGTCGAGACCTACTTCGCCGATCCGAACAACGCCGCGTCGATCGCCGGGAACGGCCTGAACATCAGCGACCCGGCCACCATCGCCAGTCTGGCCGCGGCCATTGCGGCAGGCACCGCGGAGATCGCCACGATCCCGCAGCCCCTGCAGGCGGCGTTCGCCTTCGCGCCGTGGCAGCAGGCATGGTCGCCGCTGTTCATCGAGTGGCATATCACCTGGTTGCCCGGAGTCACCGTGAATCCCACCGGCCCGTTCGAGCCGCCTCCGCCGGCGCGGTGGAACAACTCCGGGGGAGCGCAGGACAACTGGCCGTACGATCCTGCGAATTGGAAATTTGACGGTGGCGACGACGTCACAGAGCGCGGCTCCGAGTACTACCAATGGACTGCCGGCGAAATCTGGGGGCCGGACAAGGTTCAGCAACAGTCATACACAGGCCGCACGTTCCTCACGCCGCAGGCTACGTACCTCCTGATGCGCCGCCTCGCCGACTACGTGAAGCTGCATCCCGATGACAAGGATCTCGCGCAGGTGGAAGCGCTCATTCAGGCCATCGGCGAAACGAGATTCCTCTCGCAGTCGTTGAGCGGTTTCAACGGCGCGCTGGCCATGCGAGCGCTCTACCAGACGCCTCCGCCGCCGCCCGATCAGCCGGTGGGCAAGGCCATTGCCGCCGAGTATCACGGCGTCCCGTTCGTCGCTATCGGCGACCAGACCATGGATTTCGGCGGTGGCTCGCCGTTCTTCTTCCCGGTGCGCGGCGGCTTCTTCCAGTTCGAGCGGTTGTTGATCGTCGACGCCTTCGGACAGGTGCTCGATCTCCTGCAGGCCAATGGAAACGTGTCGGGCGACCCCGCGAACTTCTTTCCGATTCGCGGCGCGGGACTCGTTCCCGATCCGGGTGCCGGCATCACCACGCCGCAGCGGCGCATGCAACAGGCGCCGCGCGTCGTGCAGCCGAACCGGCTCGACCTTCGCCTGCTCGACGCCTACGACGACGGGAAGGAAATCTTCCTCACCGCGGGGACGAACCCGGTGTGCGGCTGGTTCCTGCCGAATCATCTCGATCAATCGATCGCCGTCTACGACGCGCCCGGGAATCCGCTCGGTGAGCTGCTCGTGCTCGTCGACTCCTCCGACAATCCGACCGTGACGTGGCTTCCCGCGCCGGACGTGCCCAACCCGATCACCGACCCCTCGCAGATTGCAAACCCGCACCTGCGCGATTCGCTGACGCCGTTCACGTCGGCCAGCGGCGGCATTCCGGCCTCGCAGCGCGCTACTGCGTTCCGCGCTCTCTTCGCATCGATCGACGAAACACTCTGGATGATCGATCCGATCGGCGGACAAGGCGATCAGGACCTCGCCGTTTTGATCGGCCGTCCGCTGGCGATGGTGCGCTCACAAGTGCAGTTCGAGCTCTTCGGCCGTCCGTCGGCGAACCAGAGCTGGCGCGACACGCTGCAGGGACAGATGTCCGACTCTACGAAATTCTCGTTCGAGATCCGCCTGGGCAGTACCGAGCTGCTCGACGACGGGATGATCGGCTACTTCACCGGCGATACGTACACGGCCTTCAACGCCGTCCATCCCTCGAGCACTGTGCACTCGCCCTACATCGTCCCGATCGCTCCCGGCAACTACCTCTCGTTGCCTTTCGACTATCCCGCATACACGACGCAGAACCTCACCATGCTGCTCGATCCGCGTGGCACGGTACACGCCACCACTGGTGTTCTTCCGAGCGCGAAGCTCAACCTGCCGCCGGAGTTCTGGGTCGCGGCGCTGGAACAGATGGTAGTGACGTTCCGCATGGGCCCGGTGCTGACCGACCCGTCGGCGATCCGGCTGCCGTTCCCAGCCGAGCACAACGGAACGTGGTCGTGGATTCGCAAGCTCTCGCCGGGATCTGCCATGGCGAGCTGGGAGGCCGCCCCAATCATCGCTGCCGACACACAGGCCCGCCTCGCCGGTGCACCGCCGCATCTGATCGACGGCTGGCTGAAGTTTCAACCGAAGGACCCAACGAAATCTTGAGAGGCCGAGGTGATCCATGCTCAAGCTCCATCAACGTGACGCGGTGCCGATGCAGACCGGCACGACCCTGCTCGACTACTCAATCCATCCCGAGCCTAATCCGCTGCAGGCCAGCGCCGAGGGCGCGACGGATGTCGCCACACTCACGCTGATCGTGTCGAATGGCAGCGGGAGCATCGTCACCTGCACGAGCATCACCGTATCCATTCTGGTCGGCACGTATGCGAAGGACCTCGTCGCCAGTGCGTCAGGGATCACAACGGAAAAGCCGGATGACTGGAGCATCGCGCAGAGTGGCGGCACCTTCACGCTCACACCGAACACGCAGGAGGCAGGGCAAATCGGGCCGGACGGTGTGACGTTCACCTTCGGCGACGTGACGATCAACAGCGAGGTTGGAACGACGTCCGTAACGATCGACGAACTGGCGTCGTCGCCCTCGAACCCGTTGCAGGACCGCCCTGGAACGATTCCGCTGGCGAAGTTTCCACCACAGTTCACTCTCAGCGATCTGTCCGTGGATCCAACGGAAGTTGGATCCGGTGGCTCGGTAACGCTCTATTGGGAGGGCTCGCCGACGGGGGCGTATTCGCTGAAGTTCAATCCCGGCAGCTGTGCCCAGAATATTCCGGTCGGCAACAAGGGGCCTTACCCTGCGGCAGATCTTACGAACGATCCCGTCGTCGTCTTCACGCTTGTCGTCACTTACATGGACGAAGCCCAGGATCAGCCGGTCATCGCGCAGAAGACGGCCTTCGTAACGGTCGATCCTCCTCCTCCAGCGGTCACGTCGTTCAATGCCACCGTCCACGATCAGCAGGCTTCCTTCACCTGGAGCTCGCAGAACGCCCTGTCCTGCAGCATGAGCGCGTGGCCGAACCTGCTGAACCAATCCGGAACACTCGGCCCGCTCGCGATCGATCGTATGCGCTTCTCGATGGTCGCCAACGCCTCGAAACTGAGCTCAGCGCCAGCGAACGCCGATCTGGCGTTTTCGATCGTCACCCAGTTGACGGTGGTTCCCTCACCGTGTCAGGCGTGGAGGTTCCACCGGTCCAGCGACGGCTCGATGCTCGTCGTCGTCGCGAATTCCGAACCTGACCTGGTCGTCGCCGTCGTCGACACCGAGCCGCTCACCGTCCGCAATTCACTGGCCATCCCTAGTAGTGATGTCTACGGCTCCGTCACTGCACTCTCGCCTGATGGGAAGAGCCTCCTCATCAATGCTTTCCTGAAGAACGTCAGTTCAGCTCTGGCAACGTTACTCATCCCCGCGATCGTACTCGACCTGGTCGAAATTGATCCGCCCAATTTCGACCCGGATACGGCGGCCTTTTCCCCGGATGGCCAGAAGTTGTTCGTGACGTACTCGCAGCCTCCGTTCCCCACGCGCGTTCTCAACACCGCGACTCTGCAGCAGGAGACCTCCTTCAATCTTCCGTCATTTGGGCCCTGCGCCGTTTCGCCCGATGGCACGCGCTTCTATGTCGCCGGAGACAAGGCCTTCATCATCGCCGACGCCGCTTCCGGCACCATCCTCGGTCAGCCGGCGCTGGGATCCGAGATCAGCAATGGATTGGCGATGAACGCGCCCGGGACGCTCGTGTTCGTCAACGGAGGGAACGGAATCGTTAGCGTCGTGGACACCGCCGCGATGCAGGTCATCCAGCAGATTCCCACCGGCTCGGCCGGAGCGGGCAAGAGCACCGCGAACGGGATCGCCATCGGACCCAGCGGCGGAGAGGTGTACGTCGCGGACCCGGCGTCCAATTTCGTCATCGCCATCGACGCGACGACGTTCTCCGTCATCGGGAAGATCGCCCTTCCGGAAAGCCCGGTCGATCTCGCCTTTGGCACGGGCAGCATCATGCAACTGTACGTTCTGGGCCTCAGCGGGACCATTTATCTGTTGGAGGTGACAGGTCCGGTCTGAGCACAATCGAATCGAACCTCCTCGATAGGAATCTGCTGGGGGGATTCCTCGTGGGGTCAGACCTTCGGCTTTTCGCAAGTCCCATCGAAATCGCACATAACTCACACAGATTCATTGACTTGCGCCGGCAGCGCCGGCAAGAACGTCGCTCGCACGCAAGCTCGATTTCGGGCCTAAGTTGTTGCAACCACGCCGCTTCTCCGCCTCGCAACGTTTGTGAGGATCGCGTTCTGGGTTTTGGTCGATGGTGTAATCCATTCGCTGCGTGTCACTTACGACAGAAAGGAACGAAGCGAGACCGAAGGTGTGGCCCTGCTTTCCGCTACTTGGAATGTCTACTCTACGATGCAAATGCGCGGGCGCGCCTTCGGACGCGCCCGCGCGGGGACTTACTGCACGACAGCGGTTACTTGCTCTTTGGATCGGTCGTCGATGACGAGGATGTCACCGGCGAGGACTCCTCAGAAGCCGTTGTAACCGCGGTTGCCGGTTTCGGGGCCGGCTTGGACTTAGACTTCCGATTGCGCTTGGCCAGGGCTTTTCCCATGGCATCGACGTGCGGAATGAGATCGGCCGACTCGGGCCGTTTGGACAGACGCTTGGCCAGGGCGAAGGTTGTCAGCGCTTCGCTTCCAACCGTGTTCATGGCCTTGGTGACACTGTGCCTGACGAAGGAAGTCAGCGCTTCCAGCTCGTCACCCACCGGACCGTATGCCTCGGCAAAGCTCTTCAGATCGGCGTTCCGCGCGAGATCCTGGCCACCTCCTCGGACCAGTGGCGCGTGGCTCTTGACCGCCATCGACGTCAGCTCGACAAACTCCGGCGGAACCGAAGCGGCTTGCGACAGCCGCCGGCG
>Ga0307470_10000157_pt1 | contig 47595 bp, 44 predicted proteins | sample atmos_gasesAM3C__FD_204565 | JGI IMG/M metagenome (GOLD analysis project Ga0307470, IMG submission 204565) | Hardwood forest soil microbial communities from Morgan-Monroe State Forest, Indiana, United States - atmos_gasesAM3C_05 | ecosystem: Environmental > Terrestrial > Soil > Temperate forest... | reverse complement strand
GATTGCTCGAGATTGAGCCAGACGATCAGGCTGTGCAGAATAATTTTGCCCAGGTGGCTTTGTTGCTAAAGGCGGATCTCGAGCGAGCCCACAAACTTGCCTTCGATCTTCATCAGCAACAGCCCACGAATCCGGCGTTCGCGACGACCTACGCATTCGCGCTCTTTCGCCAGGGCAAGACGGCTCAAGCCCTGGCGGTGATGAACGAGCTCACCCCGGAACAGATTAGCGACCCGTCAGTGAGCCTCTACTACGGGATTTTTCTGGTTGCTTCCGGCGACTTGGAAAAGGCCCGGCCGTTTCTCCAAAGCGCCGAAAAAGCTCCGATGTTTCCCGAGGAGCGACAGATGCTCGGCGAAGCCAAAAGGAAAATGGCGCTGGAGTAAGCGCAGAGAGCGGCCCGCGACACGAGTCTTTTTTAGGGAACTTTGGGGTACGCAAGCTGCCCATTTTTCTCGCTCGAGTTGGATCGCGAAGTGCGCCTCAACAAAGTCTTTAGGCGGGGTCCAGTCCATGGAGGCACTGGCACAGCAGGTGCTTTCTGGAAATTATAGCGATGCACCCTGCCACGCCTCCACCTTTTACAACTGACCGCGAGTCGCCTCGCTCGCGGCAGGCCGGCTTTACGCTCGCCGAGGTGGCCATTTCGATCGCGGTTACCGCTTTCTTCGCCGCAGCCGTCTTTGCCACCAACTCTCGCTTGCTCAGCTCGCTGAAGAATCAAAAGGAGACCACCGCCGTCTCGATGATGCTGCAAGAGCGGATGGAGCAATTCCGCTCCACGAGTTACTCAAACGTTGCCGATAAGAACTACGTGCTGAATAACATTCTTACCTTCAACCCGGCCGCCAGCCCTGCTCCTTCCCCGACGCCTCCATCCGGTGGCAAATACACCACGTATTCGGAACCTCCACTCGGATCGCTGAAGGAAACCGTCACGGTGAGCGGGTACGTGGTAGCAGTATCCCCAAGCCCCGCTCCCAGCCCAAGCCCTGCCCAGGATTACAATCAATGGACCCGAGATATGAGCGGAGACGGAAAACCCCACGAGCAGAACCACGACGACAATCTGGCCACTCAATATGATCTCATAAAGGTCGATATTCAGGTTTCCTGGACGAGCTCGAACGGGCGGACCCGTAACCGCGAATTATCCGCCGTTTTTGGAAAGGGGAACATCGGCCCATGAAAAGGCCACTTCGACATGCTCTCGCCGCCATGACCCTCGTGGAGGTAATGATGAGCGCCGCGGCGGGCTCTCTCGTGCTTGGCGCGATCCTGACGGCGGGCGTCGCGCTCCAGCGCAGCTACATGGCCGTCGAAGCCTATTCCACCGCGGGCGGCGATCAGCTTCGGGTTCTGGATTACGTCGCCTTGGATTGCCGCCGCGCGATGAGCGCGACGATGGCTGGACTTACCGGGACCACGCCGCAGATTTCCCAGGGATCGTGGGTTAATACGGGGGGAACAACCACGACGGATAACCGCGGAGTGGTAAGGATCACCGGCGGAACTGGTCAGTGGGTGCCGTCCGGCACCGGCCCTACTAGTCTGATCCTGGCTCTTCCGTCCTACTACGATTCCGCGAACAGTTATGCTCCGCTCAATCCCACTTTGACAACGGGCGCTATTACCTACGGGACCGGCAGCGTTTTTGTCATCTACTACCAGGATGGGAACAATTTCGATCGACGGGTAGTAATTCAAAATGCCGCCGGCACAACGGTATTGGACACGACAACTCCAATTGCCACTAATGTTTCTACTTTCACGGTAACCGCGCAGGACCTGACCTCCACGTTGAGCTGCGCGATTACCTTCTCGCCGAAATTCACTTTCTTACCTACTGCCAGCGCCATTACAGGCACCACGGTGTATTGCAATACCTTTTTGCGGAATGCAGGCGCCAGGAACTAAACCCATGAAACTAAATCAATCGAGCGGAACCAAAGGTAGTGTGCTCATCATTACCATCCTTACCCTTACGATACTTGCCTTCTTGTGTGCGACGAGCCTCTACGTCGCCTCACAAAATTTGAATGCTGGAATGCAAACCAGTAGCTGGCAGCAGTCTCTCAGCGGCTCGGAGACTGGAATCGATTTGGCCATTCGCGCGCTCAACATTAGCTCCACTTCGCCGAGCACGGCTTGGGCAGGCTGGAGGACTGGCTCCCTGCCGTCCGGAACTTCGTTGCCGACATCCGAGCCGACAGTCTCCGCGTCACCGGTTCCTACGGCTCCGCCGGATAGCACTCATTACAATTACCTGCCTTCAACGAACTCTAATGCCAGCCTTACCGTGACTAATACCGAGGGCGCAACTTCCGTCGCCACCTGGGTAACGATCGATACGGCGGGCATGCTTCCTAGCCAGGACACAAACGGCAAGCAATGGTACCGAGTTCGCGCTACGGGTCAGACAGCGGTATCGGGACCAGCGCGTGTCTCGGGCAACAGGCTCGACAACAGCCTGCGGAATACGATCGGTCTTCTTTTGAATCGAAAAGGGGGAACCTTCCTGGGCCCTACCCGCACGGTGGAGGTTATCCTTCAGCCGCTTTCCAGTGGAGGATGGCTTCGCGCGATTACCTTGAGTACAAAGCTTACTATCAGCGGGAGCGGCATTGTCGATAGCTTTGATTCCAGCAGCGCCATGTATAGCACGAATGGACAGTACGATCTGGCCCATCACTTGACCCATGGCGACGTGGGAACCGCCAGCTCGAGTGGCTCCGCTATTTCTGGTTCAGCGCATCTCTTTGGTAGTCTTGCCTACAGCGGGCCGGCGGTCAGCGGCGCTAATGCAACGACTGTCTCAGGCAGTATTACCACTCCGTTCAATCCTACTATTCCCGGCACCTTGGACCCAGTAGTCAAATCCGGAAACTCTGGTTGGACTTGGTCGAACGTTACTCCTCAAGTAAACGCGAACTGGGGTCCGAACATGACTACTACTTATGCCATGAGCAATGGATTACCGAAGGACTCGAATAACAACGTCCTGACGTCAGTCACCGCCACTAGTACCGATCCTACTGCTCCCACCTTTTTTATTTTCAACAGTGACTTTACCGTCTCCGGCGGGCACACGTTTACGGTCAATTCTACCAGCACCGACCCGAACAATCCCAACTACATCGTGATTTGGGTAAAAGGAAAATTTACGACTTCTGGCACTGGCATACTCAACCAGTCCCTGGGCTCACACGTTGTCTGGATCGTGGATAACGACATTACTACCAGTGGCGACTCCTACATGAATCCGGGTGGCTACGCCAAGAACACGGCCTTCGTTCAGGTGAGTGGGGCGGCAAATCCCGACGGGACGTTCCCCCAAAGCCACAAGGTCACCGTCTCCGGCAGCGGTAATTTTATCGCGCAGGTGGACGCTCCCAACTCTACCATGGTTGTTTCCGGTGGAGGTTACCTGGTGGGGGCGGCGATCGCGGGCAATTTGACCGTGAGCGGCGGCTCCGGATTCCATTATGACGAAGCGCTGAGCGGTGCGGTATCCGCCAGCTTGGGAAACTACGCTTTCGCCAGCTGGTTCGAGGATAATTCGGCTCCGGGGCGGGGCATCAACTATTAAGGGCGTTGCCGGCGAAGTAGGGAAAGGGCGGAGCCACGCCGCAGCCGATCTCGCGCTGTAGTGGCGGCTGTCCCAGCCGCAGCAGCGCCGATCCCGCGCGTGAGGACACGCGCCTCTACACACTGGCGGCGAAAATGCCGCGGAGCGACGCTTCAAGCCTTCGCAGGAAGGCTGCGACCGCTCGCACGAACGCTCCATGCCTTGCGCCCGAACGATCCGAACGTTCGCATGAAAGCTCCGGAGCTTTCGCACGAACGGCCGGAGCATTCGCCCGAAGGGTTTAAGCGTTCGCATGGACGGTTTGAGCGTTCGGACGAACGGTTTAACCGTTCCCGCGAAAGTTCGCTTTCCACCCTTCGGGCGAAGAGTAATGCCTCCCGATCAGCCGTTTACGGAGCAGGCCACCGGTGGGACTATGGCGTAGGCGCCTTTTTCTTCGCCGCCGGCTTGCTCCGGCGCAGCGTCTTCAAATCCGCGAGCTGGTCGTCCAGCGAAGCCGTCAATTTGTTGAGCGCCTTGAGGAATCCCACCCCGGAGATGCAGCTCGTCATCACGTCGCTCGAGATGGCCTTGAGCGTGTCGTCCACCGATTCGGACAGGGTCGCCAGTTTCGTGGCGAACGCGTCCAGTTTGTCGAAGTCCGACATGTCGTCGGCGAGTTCTGGCAGATCGAAGTCGGGCGGAAGCGACGCCGAGTTGTTCTGGAGCGCGTTGATGGCTTCGATGCAAAAGGGGCGCGTTTTTGGCCCCATTTTCGTGAGCGTCCTCCGCAGGGCCGGGTCCAGGCTTACGGTCCGGTCGCCTAGGGTGGTGTTGATGGTGGTGAGGGCGGCATTCAGTGCGGTGGTGTCCGCGGGGGTTAGTTTTAGGGATGCGAGGTTTTGTTTCATAGAAAGAAGCAGAATCTAAGGTTGTGGTTGTGGTTGACGGATTGGTTGCCCTGGGGGGTTGGTCGGTTAAAGGGTCTTCGGGATCAGGCGAACGGTCATGTGGATCGGAGCGACAGCGCGGGGCGCGCCAAAGCGGCTTCCTTGGTAGGATGGGGAGGCAGGGAGGGGTAAGGAGGTTGGGAGTCGGGGAGGGGTTCGGGGTTCGGGGCGGGGGGTTGTTGGACGCGATGAAATCACGCCGCGCCTTCGCGCGTCAAGCGAGAAAATTTTCGAACCGCGGATGTTGCAGCGGCGCGTGTCTCACGCGTGGGATCCGAAAAAAGCAGAACGGCCGTCCTCAGCAGGACGGCCGTCCAAACTACCCAAACAAACAAGAGAAACACTAAGCAGACATCGATTTGCGTGACGCGCGACGGCGAAGAAGGTGCGTGGAGCCCACCGCGATCGCGAGGCCAAAGAGAGGAAACAGGGCGTTCATCTCAGGAACCACCGTCATTCCGCCGATTTGCCCACCGGAGCTCAAGGTGATCCTGTCCGCGATCACGCTGCCGGCGACGAATCCGGGGTGCAACCCGACTTCCGCCAAGGGCGCGAGGATCGTTCCATAAACCTGCGACGAATTTCCACCGCCGCTGAACTGAACGACGTTTGTGCCGGTGTAGTTGATCAACACGTCAGATGCCGTCAGGCCGCCGCTCACCAGAATGCTGCCGCTCGTCAGGACAATCGAATCGGAAATGTTGAGAGTGTAGGTGCTGCCGGCGGGAGCGTTCAGGGTCAGCGCCTTGCCGCCGGAAAAATTGATGCTGCTGATGTTAAAAACATAGTTACCGGCAGCCGCTTCCGTAATGGTGAGATTATTGTTAATCGTCCCGTAGGTAGCGGTTGGCGTGAGTCCCGCGGCAAAGCTCGAGGCGGCAAACGCATCGTTTCTTGCCTGGGTAAGGAAAGCGTCATTCGCGGCATTTTGCGGCTGCGGCTGGGGAATCCCAGGAGCCGAACTATTAAAAGTGTCGCCGCTGTAAAGATAGAGTTTGGCCGACGGCGGCATGCTGACACTTCCGGACGCTTGGAATTTCTGCGACGGTGCCGGCGGAATTGGGCCGGAAGACGCCACGCCGACGTTCCCATTGAAAGTATATTGACCGTTCGGACCGAGCGGCCCCGAAGAATCGATGCCGTGGGTAAGGGCGAGCGCGGCGAAATCGCCGGCTGCTCCCAGATTGACGAATCCCGCGCGAGCGGAAGATCCGAAACTCACGACGGCCAGAACCGTGGTGAGGGCAACGACTGCGTTTTTGGCCAAGGTGTTAATCTTCATCTAATTTTTTCCCAGTTTCTTGTTTTCCCGTTGTTCTTTGATGACTTGCTCGGCTTGTAACTTTCCGATGTTTCAAGAATTCCCATAATTGAGTCGCAACGTCAATATTTATTTTCGTGCCTGCAGTTCGGATTTTCTCTGGACCGCTTAGTTCTAGCCATCCATCCGAGGGAGAGCAAGGAAAAAAAACATTTCGGTAGGCGCCCCCGAATCGCACGTAAATTGTGAGAAAGAAGCCCGACAGCGCGATTTCGGTGCAGGCGCGCACGGTGGCATAACGGGTGCTTAGAAATACTAGAATCCCGACGCATCCATGCGACACCTCATCAGAAATTTCCTAGCGCTCGGACTGCTCATTTGCTGCGCTGGGGCGGCGTCAGCCAATTTCGTATATGATTTTCCAGGAGTTCCCGGGTCAGGGTTGGCAGCAAACCAAACCAATCCTCAGTCGCCCAACGCGACTTTTGGCGATTTCGGCCGCGTCAGCATCACGGCGACCCCAACGGCCGACGTGTTCGAGAGCGATCATTGGAACAATACCGCCGTTTTCGACCCCGCCTCGGCGTATGCCTTTTTCGACATTACCGCCGCGTCGGGATACCACCTGAATTTAAGCGGCACGATCACCTTCGATACCTCGAGGGGACCAGGAGGGCCGACCAAGGGGCGTGTCCAACTGTTCCTCAACGGCTCCACGACGCCTTATGCGACGAAAGACTGGAATCCAGGGCCGAGTCTGCAAAACATAAGCTTCAATTTCACTCCAACAACGGATGCGGATAACGTGACGTCGGTGGAAGTTCGATTCTACGGATGGAATGGCGGGGACCCCTTAGGGACGATGCTATTGGACAACGTGACAACAACAATGGCGATCATTCCTGAGCCATCAACGATCGTCATCGGAGTGCTGCCGATTGCCTTGATGGCGTGGAGCGCTCTAAAGCGTCGTCGCAATTCGGAGCGTCATTGATCGAAGCCTGTCGAAGGAAGCAATCTCGGAAGTAGCGAATCCTTAGCGTCACCGCTCGCCACTAACCAATTCGGAACCGTGCTACCACGCCAACAGTGCAAGATTCTCTGCGTTGACGACAACCTGGCTCTCCTCGAGCTGCTCCAGGATCGTTTGTCCAGCGCGGGCTATTCAGTGGAAGTCGCGCCAAATGGCTTCCGCGCCTTGGTAACCATCAACGCGAATCTGACTAAATTTCCGGTTGTCATTACCGATATTCGGATGCCCGGGCTCGATGGTTATGGTTTGATCGAGCAATCGCGCGCCACCGGGTTCGACGGACAATTCATCGTCTACGCCGCATCGATGACTCCCGACCACGTCCAACGGCTTCGAGAGCTGAACGTGAGGCAGGTGATCGAAAAACCGGTTCCGACGAGCACCTTGGTGGCTGCGATTCGTCAGGCCCAGCAAGGATTTTAAGGGAGCCGGTTTGCTGCAAGAGCACGCGGTTCAGCCCGGGTGCTTGCGAAGTCAGGCAAAAATGGCGCTCGAGAGAAAAGGAACTTGGCAAATCGAGCGAGGCGACGTAGACACTGACTTCGCGTGAGAAAAGAAGTTTTCGTTTGCGACAATTGCGGAGCGCGAAAGCGGCTCTCCAGTTCCCAGCGGCATTGGTGCGAGGAGTGCAAGACCTCGAGTCCAGTCGAGCTGCGACCGGTGCGCGATAAACGTGCCGCCCCGAAACCAGACGCGGCGGCGGAAACGGCCGGGCAGAGCCGGCGCTGTTATTGAGCGGCGACCTGAGGTGCCGGGTCCATCGAAATCGTAACGATGCAGTATCTGAATCTCGGCCGCTCGGGCCTGAAGGTTTCCCGCATTTGTTTGGGGACGATGACCTACGGTTCGAGCAAATGGCGTCCATGGGTACTCGATGAAGAGGCCAGCCGGCCGTTGATCAAGCAGGCCATCGAAGCCGGCATTAGTTTTTTCGATACCGCGGATATGTACTCGTTAGGCGCGAGCGAGGAGGTGCTCGGGCGCGCCCTCAAGGATTTTGGCCCGGGCCGCGAAAAACTGGTGATCGCGACGAAAGTTTTTTATCCGATGGGGGACGGTCCCGAGGATCGCGGTCTCTCGCGCAAACACATCATGGCGGGGATCGATGCCAGTTTGCGCCGGCTCGGAACCGATTACGTCGATCTCTATCAAGTTCATCGGTTCGATTCCGAGACGCCGATTGAAGAAACCCTGGAAGCGCTCCACGACGTGGTCCGCGCGGGCAAAGCGCGTTATCTCGGCGCTTCATCGATGCCGGCCTGGCAATTTGCGAAGATGCTGTCCACGGCGGACGCGCATGGCTGGACGCGCTTCATCACGATGCAAAATCATTACAACCTGATGTATCGGGAAGAGGAACGGGAAATGATCCCGTTTTGCATCGATCAGGGCATCGGCGTGCTGCCGTGGAGCCCTCTTGCTCGCGGCCTTCTTGCCGGCAAACACCGAACCCAGACAGTGCGCGCCGGGACCGATACCTACGGGCATCAGCTCTATGGCGAGCGGGTCGGTGAAGCAGATGCGCGGGTGATCGACGCGCTCGAAACCGCGGCCGCTGAAGCGGGGATTCCGCCCGCGCAGATGGCTTTGGCGTGGCTGTTACAAAAGCAGGGTGTGATCGCTCCGATCGTCGGCGTGTCAAAGCCCGGCCAGCTCGACGACGCGCTCGCCGCCTTGGATGTGCGGCTTCCGACGGAAACCGCGACGCGGCTGGAAGAGCTGTATCTGCCGCACCCAGTGGCGGGAATCTCGTAGCGCAAGAGACCGAGCCGGCCGGCGATCACTTCCCGTAGCTCTGAACCGTGTCGTAGATAGTCTTCGCGCCTGTGAAGGTGGGATCCACGTCTTCCTCAGTGCCCTGCTGGCCGTGGTCGTTGTCCAGCCTCCAACTGAACATGCCTCGCAGTCCGTTCTGCAGCGCATACTGGGTCCAGGCCGTGGTGTCGCCGAGCGACGTCTGCGGACCGCCGTTCTCGGTGGCAACCCCGCCCATCAAGAGATCGGCGCCGACCCCGGCTGCGGTCCAGACCGGGGCATCCGTGGGCGTGCCCGAGGACGAGTAGTCCTGGAGCTCGAGGGCCTCGACGTACTGGTTGAACGCCGCCACCGCATTCGCGCCGTACAGATAATCAGGCCCGTTGCCCGGCCAGGGCACCGAGATCACGATCCCGAGGCCGGCCGTCTCGAAGCTCGGGCCGAGCTGCGTAACCAGCTCCGCCACCGAAAGCATGGCGCCTCCTTGTTCTTCCGAGTCGATCGTGATGCCCTGCAGGCCCTGTCGCTGGAGGTAATTCACGATGTTCGCCGTGGACCGGTTGTTGTTCGCGTTGTTGTCCGCCACCGTTGCCACGAGCCCCGTGTCGCCGACACCCGCGTAGACCAGGACCCCCGGCGCCTGCGTTTGAATCTGGGCCTGCACCTGGCCTGCATATTGCGCGTTGAGATCCACGGTGTATCCGTTCGAGCCCGACACGAATTCGCCGAAAGCCAGGTTATAACGGGTTGCATACCCGAGCGGCACCAACTGTTGCACGAGGTTCTGCAGACCCGTGGCGTTCCATGTGTCGTACCAAGTGGAGATTTCGGAACTCACAGGGTTTAACTCCTGCGATGGGGTTGGGGTTGGCGGTGGGGCAAGTTTCGCGGCAGGTAATGTCCGCGCACTCCACCCTTACCGACAACGACGAAACCGGACAAGCCAAAACTGCCCCGAGACTGGTCGCTCCACGGATGGCACGCACCCGCACCACAGAGAATTCAGTCCCCTGGAGCGCGCTAGCCTACTTCTTCACTCCCTTGTCGGCCGGGGCTTCGGTTTATGGTCCCGCACGTGATGGAACGACGGGTAAGAATTTCGCGTGACAATATCTAACGCCTTCTTAAGCATGCGAGATGCGTTGTCCTCGACTTCAAGTAGCCGGTCCTCCAATGTCTTCTTGGGTTTGTCATCACGGAGCGCTTTTAAGATAGACTCCAATTCACGAACCAAGTCTGTGTAGGTGACGGCGAAGTCGCCACCGCCCAGATACACGATGCTTTTCACCTGCATTGGAATCCGCAGTTTGAAAAGGTCGTGAACCCGTGAGTCAACCGACACCGGATCTGCAACTCCGGCCTCTCGCGTCTGAAGAAGAAATCGGTCCCCGTTGACGCGGTATAGCGAGCTCAAAGCTGCATTGAGGGCGGCGCTGATCTGATCGATGAACTCTATCGCCTGCTGTCGCATCGCGTCGCGACGAGAGCGGCGGTAACTGATGAAGTCGAAGAGCCCAGTGCCAACGACGATCGACACGAGCGCCACGAACACGGGATGACGAAGCACGGTGTTGAGAGTGACGGTGTCGAGAGTGTGAAACAATTCATGCATGAGTGTGAGCAACGGCTAACGAGAACAAGATTAGCGACCGCTGGCCCGCCGCGGCGGGTAAACTTGGTGGCGCGGGGCTGCGGGTTGAGGGTGGAATTTCATGGAATGGAGCGAGCTGGGAAGTCGCGACATAGACGGAAAGGCGGAGGCTGAGTCAACAGGAAATGAAGAATCAAAGTAAGGAGCCGAGCCTGCCAGCCAGTTTGCTCGCGAGAGATTTCGGAGTTCGCTGTAGCGCAATGGTTAGGCGGCATTGTTGGACTTAAGCGTCTTGCGTCGTTCCAAATAGTATCTGGCAGCGTCCGTGAGAGCAACATGGTCGTGTAAGTTGGGGATGTGGTTCGGAAGTTCTCCAATCCCGCCGCGAACGGTGATTAAGCGGGAAGCGCGAAGGTGACGAAGCTCTATCTCAGCAAAGCCGGTCTTCTCGAACTGATATGGTTTGGGAGATTCCAATGCCTCAAGATGTCGCAATTCGGCGTCGTTAATGAAGTTGTTGAACAAGAAAACAGTTACATCGTCGAGCTTCTGTTTTTGTTCGTTCAGTTCGTCTTTCTGAGTGGAAAGGTCTTTCTTCAGTTTGGCTGTTTCTGCATGAGTTTTTTCGATCTCCGCACGCGCCTTCTGAATCTGCATATAAGAGTAAACGAGTGCGATGACTGCGCCCGGGATACCCAGAATGCCAGTCGCGACCTGCCACCATTGGAGCGGTATGCTTGCTGAATCTGCTAGTGGAATCATCGTAATCAACGAGTGGGTGAGGCGCCTAACGGGAATTTAGGCGAAAGTTGGCAATTAAAGGCAAACATCTTTTCGTCTACCTCGGCCTTTGGATTCGAAATTGCCACGGCAGCGGTTCTTCGGATCGTCCCGGCAGCGTGCCCTCCCAGACTAGCCACCGGGACTTTACCCCCGGGAATTAGCTCACGGTGATTTGTTGGATGTCACTGTAATCACCGATCTCGTCGTCGCCGATCAGGGCCCGGATGCGATACTCGCGAATCTCGGGTTTGCCGGGCTCGGCCAGCGGCGTCGTATCTACGTAAGGCGATTGACTATCGCGCGCAAGAAATGTCCATGCGTTGGTTCCCTGACGGCGCATATAGACATGGACCGCGTCCACGTTTCCTCCGGCCTTGCCGAAGGTCACCGTCACCTGGCCCGGCGCACTCAGGACTAGCGCTTTGAGCTCTGCCTTGTAGGTGTTCGGGTCGAACGTATCGGACGGACCGACGACGCCGAGGTCGGCGCCAATCGCATCGGTGTAGCCAATGTTGGTTTTGACCGCGGCAATCGTCGTGCGGAGATCGCCGATATCAGCCGAATTGCCGGAGCTAGCGGCAGCTACGCTCGATTGCCACGCGTTTTTCTTCGCGGCTTTGTCATCGATGCGGCCAATGATCGCATCGCATTTTCCTTGCGCGGCGGTGATCTGCGCGGGCGTCAGCCCTACCGCTGCGCCGTGAGTGGCGATTGCGGCTTTGAAGGCAGTCGCCCAGGTTTTGCGGGCATCATCGCCCGCGGGTATGAAGTCTGGCATATGCTATTTCTCCTTTGTGAGATGCGCCTTCGGCCCGGCGCGGAGAAACAGCTCCGTATTTTGGGGTCGGAAACGCGATCATGGGGTTTTGCGGGGGTGTCCGCGGTTTTGTCTAACGCCGCGAGATTAGCGGCTCGGGCCAACCGCGATCAAGCAAAATCTTCGCGCCGCCTCACCGGGGGCGCACAGGCTTGGTCCGAGGCTGCATTCGTTCACGTCCCCTCATCGCTCCATTGTGCCATGGCTGTCGCGCGATCCTCCGCAGCGCCATTCCATTGCGCCGAAGCCGGAATTCCTCCGGCTTCGGATTCAAACACCTTGTCTCGGTTTCCACCATCACTTGCGCCGACTCCAGTGCGTCCCGCCTAGGCTCGAACGCTCGCCGCCACGGCTGGCCGCGGCCTGCCCCGGAATGACGTTGTGCAGCCATGGCTGGGGCGGTTCCATCCGTGGCCGGAATCCGTGCCGCCCAGACAGGCGGCACGCAGCAACGGCTCAATCGCTTCCTGACTCGGCCAGAGACCCGGCTCCCTCCGGTGGAATCCGATGAATCCCAGGATTCGCCGCTCATTCCCGGAAGCACCGCCGATTCCGCGCTTCGCCAAGAACCGGTTTATGAGCGCTTATCGACTGAGGATTAAACGAGGAATAGCTTGTAATGGAGGCGCCTCAGGGGGCATTGTGGGCCAATGAAAACGTTCCTTCCTCGGTTCCCGACCGTTCGCATTGCGTTCACGGTGTCTCTACTCGCCCTCGCTGCCGCCGCGACAGTGCCGCGCGCGGCTGCTGGCGTCCCGCAACCGAAGCAATACGCCGCTCTTCTGGCCAAGGCCCGCGCGGGCACGCTCGAAGTGATTCACGGCGAATCCGCAACAACGCCGAAACTTTTCGCGTTGAAAGCTCGCGCGCCCGGCCCTTCGACGTCCGAAAATTTCAGCGGCTCTTTTCGCGCAACCGCCAAAACCTCCTTTGTTTCAGGGCAGGTCGAAACGTTCGGAACGCTCGACCCACTGTTTGGTCCGCTCCCCCAGGACAATAAGATGACGCAACAATTCCCGAAGCTAGTGGTGAAGACAGGCAACAACAGTCCTCGAGTCGCCCCGGAAAAACGCAGCGTGAACGTGTCCGCGTGGATCTATTGGGTCGCGCCCGAAAGCGACAATGATTTTCACGTGATTCTGGGCAGCACTTCACAACTGACCTCGACGACCATCTTCATGAACAGCGAAGTCTCCGGTCTGCCCCCGGCCCATCCGACGCAGGGTCCCTTCCCCCAAGATCGCGCCGCCATCCGGGCGATTCTTGCGAAGCATCAGAACGTCAACGGCCTTTTTGTGACGCCGGTTCCCGTCCAGGTCTCCGGCTCGCTTCTTTGGGACGGCGAACACCGCTCGCCAAACAACGTCGGTCCGAAAGGATTAAGGCCGACCAAAGCCTGGGAAATTCACCCGATCAAGCAACTGGCAGAGCGTTAAGTTGATACGCGGAATCGTTTCTGTTGAAGTCCGACGATGCCTCTGGTCGCCGACAAATCCAAAGAGAAGAAGGACGATGCGATCATGGGCGATGCAACCGATCGGCTTTTGATCGCGGCCAAGAAGAAAATGCTGCGCGAAAAAGGCCGGATCGATTACGACAAGCTCGCTCGCGAAGGATTCAGTCCAGCCATGATTGAACGGCTGAAAGCGCTCTAGTTTTGTTCAACGGTTTCGGCGCCCTCACGTCACAAACTGACTTCCCTTCCCGGCCCCTTTGCCGAGATTCGAAAACTGATCACTTACGCCCCCCAGTTACCCTCATGCGAGAAACGTTAAGAGACAAAACGGATCCCGAGAAAATAGCACAAGGATACAACAGCCAAGAATGAAAAGGCCCATGCCGCATGATATTTGAAGGTGCGGGAATTGCGCCGCTTCAACAGGGCAATCTTGTACCGTCCCAGGTCATCCAGATCCCTAGGGGGCGACCAATGGACTAATACAACCAACAACAATAATAGAGACGATACCAGAATGCAGGCCATTCCGATATTCAGAATGATCCACTGACATCGCTGAAGAGGGGCTAGCATGAAGATCGCAAAGACCGCGCTGATAATTGAATTAAAGGCCAATAAGGATGACGATTTTGTGTCCAAGATTGATAGGCAATCGTAGAGATGCTCAAAGAGCTTTTGCTCTTTGCTCTCCGTCATTTTGCGGAGGGCCTCAATCTCGGCGCCAAGGGCCCCTTCGGTTTTGGCAACATCTGTTCGTCCTGCTATGTCTTCATCCCACAGATCCGGTTTTTCGCTACGAAATCGCTTCATTAGCGAAATGCAGTCCGGGTCATTGAGAAGAATGACATGAACCCCATGGTCACGTAGAAACTCTGCGTTACCGGGAAAGTTCCGGTCTTCGCCTACAACGATTTCCTTAATTCCAAATTGGAGGATCGCGCCCGAGCACATCATGCAAGGACTAAGCGTGGTGTAAAGCGTGATCCCGTCATAGCGGGGTCGCCGACGCGCCTTACGAAGGCAGTCCATTTCTCCATGTGCGGTGGGATCGCCGTCTTGCACCCGCCGGTTGTGGCCGCAGGCGATAACCGTCCCACTCTCAACCATTGCGGCCCCGATTGGAACACCGCCCTCTTCGTATGACTTTTTAGCTTGGTCGAGGGCCACCCTCATGAACCCTTGATGGACCTGATCTGCCAATGTTTATCCTCCTCCGAAACCCATTACGCATCTTATGACGGTCATTCTTAAACTTGGAAAGGCCTTTTCTGGCAAGCAAACCGTTGCCAACGCCAAAGCGGTTGAACTCGAGGGGGAATCCTTATCGAACATTCTTGAGCAAAATATCCCAGCTTACATTTAGGGCTCGCCGCAATCGGATGAGAACGGCGAACGAACAGCCAAAATCACCCGCTTCAATCATCTGCAAATAGCGGGGAGCGATCCCGGCCTTTTCGGCCAACGCTTCCTGGGAAAGACCAGCGGCGTTCCGCAATCGGCGAAGATTGCGGCGGAATGCATTCAGCTGCTTTTGCGGGAGACGCTCCACGAGTGAAGCGCGGATGCTGCACTCGATAGCCAAAATGTGCCACGATAGTGACGTTCGTAATTAGCACTCGACAATTTTTCCCAGTGTCGTACATTATTCTTCAAGAAAACAGGTACGAATCGAAGCCCCCTGAGAACCTTGAATCCCGCCCACCCTCTCAACATTTTGCTCGCGGAAGATGAGCGCCCGGTGGCGTTCTCGATTTCGTTCGCGCTGAAAGGCGACGGCCACAAAATCGAGATCGTCAGCGACGGCGAGGAGGCGCTTTCCGAGCTGAAACGGAAACCGGACGCGTTCGATGTTCTTATCACGGACCACAGCATGCCGCGGATGAACGGAATCGAATTGGTGAAACGGCTCCGTGAGTCTGGGTTTCGCGGCAGGATCGCTGTGCTCTCGGCCCATTTGTCCGAGGAAACTCGAGCTGCCTACCTGGCTCTAGGAGTGGACACGATGATTCCGAAGCCTTTCGACGTGCATGAACTGCGCGCCATAATCAACGGAATCGCTCGCGGGGAAGGGGATGCACTTCGACCAACTGGGTTATCGACCACGGAAGCGTGCAAACTGTTGCGATTGGGATTGCCGGAAGGGCCGGAAACGCCCTAGACGAGGCCTGCATTCAACTACTGTTCAGGAAGCGATCGGTAATTGGCGGAAGGGGCATACGGAAAATACGTAAGTGAGGGCACGGAAGCCGCTATTGCCACAGCGGACGATGCTCCGTTGCAAGCCTACTGGAACCGGCTTCGCGTTTCTGCCTCCACGCGTAGCGCGATTTTTGTCCGCCTTCGTTATCCTGGCGGCGCTCCCTTGCGCCCGGGCGGGAAGCTGGACTTGGAACGGGAACGGAGGGAATCTCTTTTGGAATACGACAGCCAATTGGGTCGGCGGGACGAAGCCGACCAGCAACGCCGGCACCGACCTCCATTTCGCCGGGACGAACAACACTGGCACGGCGGGCGCGCCCTTGAATCAGAATATCGGGAACCCGTTCCAGCTTAATTCTCTACTTTTTGATTCCGGTGCCGGCAATTTCTTCCTGGGCGGCAACCCGCTCGCTTTTACCGGTACCACAAACGTGATTTCGCAGGATTCTGCTAGTGCCCAGAGCATCGCGAACAACTTTGCGGCCAGCGCGAACTCGATAACGCTGACCTTGAGCGGCACGGGGATCGGGGTCGTGACGCTGAGCGGAAATATTCTAACCGGCGGTGGCTCGAAGGACTATGCGATCACGAAGTCCGGGACGAGCACTTTTGTCCTATCCGGCACCAACACTTATCGCGGAGTGACGACGATCAGCGGCGGCGTCCTGAACATCCAGAGCGCAGGCGCGCTTGGCGACACCATCGCGGGCACCACGGTCGCATCGGGCGCGGCGTTGCAGATCCAAGGCAACATCGCGGTCGGCAATGAGGCGCTCACTTTGAACGGGTCGGGTATCGCGAGTAATGGCGCCCTGCGAAATATCAGCGGCGCCAACAGCTTTGCCGGTGCGATCACATTTGGTTCCGCCGGCACCATCAGCTCCGATGCGGGCACGCTGACGTTGAGCGGCAACATTAGCAATGGCGGCTTCCCTTTCTCCGAAAGTGGCGCTGGAAACGTAACAATCACGAGCGTCATCAGCGGCGCGGGCGGCCTCAGCAAGAGCGGCTCGGGAACGTTGACTCTGAACGGTGCATCATCGAACACCTACACAGGAGCGACCACCGTCAGTCAGGGGACGCTGATTCTGGCGAAACCGGGATCGATTCTGTCTCCGGCGATTACAATTGGCGGCGCCGGAAGCACCGCCACAGTCCAGCTGGGTGCTAGTTTTCAACTCTACGGCGCGAACACGACGATCAACGCCCAGGGTCAGCTAAACCTGAACAACTTCAGCGAATATGTCGGCACCCTCACAGTAAACGGCGGCAGCGTCGTGACCGGCACCGGTGTACTTTACATCGGTGGAGGGATCGTCAGCAATGCCAGTAATGTCACATCGACGCTGACCGGAAATTATTCGATGACCACAAATCAGATTTTCAACATCGCCAGCGGGACTACTCCTAGCGGCATCGACCTCAGTATCTCGGGTCCTGTCGCGGAGGTTAACGCGGGCACGACAATCACCAAACAAGGCTCGGGCAAGATCGTGCTTTCGGGCGCGAATTCTTACACTGGCCTAACGACCATCAGCGCCGGCGTCCTCAATATTCAAAACGCTTCGGCCTTGGGAACGACCGCGGCCGGCACGACGGTCAGCTCCGGCGGTGCGCTTGAAATCGAAGGCAGCATCGCAGTCGGCAATGAAGCGCTGACTTTGAATGGGACGGGCGTTTCCAACGGCGGCGCTTTCCGAAACACCGCCGGAAGCAACAGCTACGCAGGCGCGATCACGCTCGCGTCTGCGAGCAGCATTAATTCCGACGCGGGGACGTTGACGCTGAGCGGCGGGATTGTGAACGGCGGATTCACTGCAACTTTCGGCGGCGCGAGCAACATCACCGAGAACGGAGTAATCAGCGGCACAGGGGGATTGAGCAAAACCGGCGGCGGCACCCTGACACTTGGTGGGGTGAATACTTACACCGGCGCCACCAACGTTAGTGCGGGCATTGTGCAAATTTCGGCGAACGACCGAATCTCGAACACGAGCGATCTCACTGTCTCCGGCGGCACCTTCGATTTGCAAACGTTCAACGAAACCGTGGGCGCGGTGACCCTGTCCAGCGGGGCGATCAGCGGCACCGGGACGGCCACGTTGACCGGTTCGTCATACACGCTCCAGAGCGGCACAGTCAGCGCGATTCTCGCGGGCAACACAACCGTGACGAAGAACACCAGCGGAAGCGTCACGCTCAGCGGCGCGAATACATTTACCGGCAGCACGACGATCAGCGCAGGCACCTTGCAGGTGAACACCAACAACGCACTCGGAACCGCCGCCAGCGGTACGACAGTGGCAAACGGTGCTGTGTTGAAGCTGAACAGTGTCAATTACACGACTGCGGAACCGTTGACTCTGAATGGCAGCGGAATCAGCAACGGCGGCGCGCTATTGAACAGCGGCACCAGCACCTTCGCCGGGCCGATCAACGCAGCCACGAACGCGACGATCAATGCTGGCGGCGGCACGCTAAACCTGACCGGCGGCATTTCGAAAAACGGCACGACGTTGACCATTGCCGGCGGTGGCACGGTCAACATCACCACGAATGGCATTACCGGCAGCCTGGCGAATTCGGATCTCGTTGTGGATGGGACGACGGTGAACGAAAACACGTCCAACAGCTACAACGGGCCGACCTACATCCGGAACGGCGGCATCCTCAACGCCAACGTCGCCAACGCACTTCCCACGTCCAACGGCCTTTCGTCGATTACCCTGGATGACAGCGGGGCCGGCGGTTCGCAACTAACGCTCGGCGCCCCGCAAGCCGCCGCATCTCTCACCGGCGCCTCCAGCTCTCAAATTAAGCTCAATGGAAATACTCTGACGGTCAGCAATTCGTCGGGCACGACCACTTTTGCAGGCGTGATCAGCGGCACGGGCGGATTGACTAAAGATGGGGCAAGCACTCAGATCGTTAGCGGCGCAAATACCTACAGCGGCTCGACCCTCGTGAATGGTGGAACACTGACCCTCGCGGCTGGTTCCGGCAGTGCGCTTGGCTCCACGACCAATGTCACTGTGAACTCCGGCGGCACCGTTCTCCTCGGCGGCAGCGATCAAATCAATAATACGGCGACGATGGCGCTGGCCGGCGGCACTTTCGCGAAAGGGAATTTCAGCGAAGGCAGCGCGAGTGCTCCTGGATTGGGCGCGCTCACGCTCACCGCTTCCGGTTCCCACCTCGATTTCGGCACCGGAACCGTCGGCGTCCTCAACTTCGCTTCCTTTACGCCCGGCAGCTTTACGCTAACGATCGATAACTGGACCGGCAATTTGAACACAGTCGGAAGCGGTTCGACTGACCGACTGATCTTTGCAGCCGACCAAAGCGGGAATCTCAACAGCTTTTCCTTCACAGGTTATGCGCCGGGGGCGACCGAATTCGATTTGCACAATGGTTACTGGGAAGTGACGCCGCTCGCCGCGGTGCCGGAAACATCGACCTGGGTCGCCGCCGCGCTCGCCCTCGGAGCGGTAACCTTCCATTTCGTTCGCCGCCGCCGAGCACTGGTTACTGTCCGTTCGCCCAAATCTCCCGGGAACTTTCCCAAATGAGCGGCACGGGAGTTGCATCATTTATCGCCAACAATCCGTCGTGGTCTGCCCTCGAAGCCGGCTGCCGCGGGTGCCGAATTTAATCCATTATGAAATCTCTTCTCGCTCTTGTTTCCAGCATCCTTCTTTGTTCCTGCGCCGACATGTATGTCACCCGCACTCAGGTGGCCGGCGGCTCCCGCACCACCACGGCAGACGCGAAAGATTCAAAGGGCGTTTACATGACGACCAATTGCGGCGTCGGCGCGTATGCCCCGAAAGCGATTTACATTCGGCCGTTCTGCATCGACACCGCGATCTTCACCGGCGAACAAACTAATTCTGACGGCGAAATGCCGATTCGGAAGGCCCTCACCCCGGTGGAATTTGCGGGCGATCTGAAAGAGCAGCTAGAGAAAATCGCGCCAGCTCGGATCCTGAAAGATAATGAAACGCCGCGGACTGGCTGGCTCGTCGAAGGCGAATTCACGCTCGTCGATGGTGGCAGTGCCGAGGGCCGCGCCCTGTTCGGACATTTTGGCCTTGGGCAATCGCACCTCGCGTTGCATGTCCGCGTGACGGACGTCGACAAGGGAATGGTCGTTTACGAATTCGACATGGCCGGTGGCAGCGAGCTCCAAGGCCGCAGCGGTACGGTCCGCGCAAGCGGGCTCGGTTATGCGCGTTCCTTCGATCTCGTAAATGCGGCCGAGCGCATTTATCTGGTGCTCACCCCGAACGCGTTTCGTTACGGGACGCGCGCGGATATAGCGCTGCACTAGATCGGGCGGCTCCGATTCGCCGGTTGCGAACGCAACGGCGGCGATTAACGTGCAGCGATTTTCGTTGCCGCAATGATTTCTCGCCGTTTTCTCGCCACCCTTTTTTCCCTCGCGCTCCTGCTTCCACTTAGTCGCGCCGTCGAAGCGGCCCGGACCGCCTACGTGGTCGTCGATGCTCAAAGCGGTTTCGTTCTCGAGCAGGTCGACGCCCGAGATAAACGCCAGATCGGCAGCCTGACCAAAGTCGCGACCGCCATGGTGGTGCTCGATTGGTCGGAAAAACGGGGCGGCGATTTGAACCGGATCGCGACGATTCCGCCCGAAGCATTCGTCGGCACGGGCGAAAATCTAGTCGGCTTTCAGCCCGGCGACCGCATCACTTTGCGCGACCTGCTCTACGCCGCGCTCGTCCAATCGGACAACGTTGCTGCCTACGCGCTCGCGAGCGAAGTCGGCGCCGCGCTGCAATCCGTCGTTCCCGAAGCGGGCAAAGGCGGTCCGGTTGCCGTCTTCGTGGGCCAGATGAATTTTCTCGCAAAATCGCTCCGGATGGATCGGACCCGTTTTTCAAATCCGCACGGCATCGATACCGACGTGAAGCCGATGCCGTTCTCGACTGCGGCCGATCTCGCGCGCCTCACTCGTTATGCGATCAGCAAACCGGCGTTCCGTTTTTATGTTTCGCAAAAGGAGAGACAGATCGCGTTCGAGCGCGGGAAAGAGAAGAAAGCTTACATGCTGCGCAACACGAACGAACTTCTCGGTACGGCCGGTGTTGACGGCGTGAAAACCGGCAAGACGGCGCGGGCGGGCGATTGTCTGATTCTTTCGGCCCACCGCGAGTCCGAGATCGAGAAACAAGGCGAACACACGAAAGTGACGCCGCGAAATTTGATCGTCGTCATGCTCGGCAGCGCGAATCGTTTTACGGAAGGCGGCCAACTTCTGGCGCGCGGCTGGCAGCTTTACGACCAATGGGCGGCAGCCGGCCGCATGTTCGATCCCAAGAAGGCGCTCTGATTTCATCGGCGTAAATGACCAAGCCCCGTATCGGCGTGTTGACGAGCGGCGGCGATTGCCCGGGCCTGAACGCCGTCATCCGCGGAGTCGTTTTGGCGGCGGACAAATTGGGTTGGGAAGTCGTTGGGTTCCTCGACGGCTTCGAAGGTTTGTTGCCGCCGGGTAATTACAAAATCCTCAAGCGTCGCGACACCTCGGGCATCATGCCGCGCGGCGGTACGATTATCGGAACGACGAATCGCGGCCACTTCGTCGCTAAAGTTGGCGCCGGCGATCGGACCGACATTGCCGAAAAAGTGATCGCAGATGCGCGCAATGTTCTGAAGTCGCTCGGCGTCGACGGACTTATCATCGTCGGCGGCGATGGATCGATGGCGACGGCGCAACAACTTCAGGACGCGGGAATCAATTGCATCGGCGTTCCGAAGACCATCGACAACGATCTGGAAGCGACAGCGATGACTTTCGGTTTCGATTCCGCGGTCGCTACGGTAATGGATGCGCTCGATCGATTGCACACCACGGCGACGAGCCACAAACGCATCATGGTTCTCGAAGTAATGGGACGGCACGCCGGCTGGATCGCATTGCACGGTGGGATCGCCGGCGGCGCGCACATCATTTTGATCCCGGAGATTCCCTTCGATTACGACAAGGTTTGCGCTGCCATTCAGTTGCGGGCCGATCGCGGCAATCTTTCGGCGATCGTCGTCGTCGCCGAAGGCGCAAAGCCGCGTGACGGCCAGGTCGTCATGCGACATTGCGAGGAAGGCGAAGACCGATATGGCGGAATCGGTTTCGTTGTCGCTGCTGAAATCGCGGCTCGCTCCGGAAAAGAAACGCGTTGCACGGTCCTCGGCCATCTTCAGCGCGGCGGAACACCGACCACGCTCGATCGAATTCTCGGCACGCGTTTCGGCGTTAAAGCGGTGAAACTGATCCGCGAAAAGGAATTTGGTTCGATGGTCAGTTATCAGAACTACCAGGTGCGTCATGTCCCGATTGCAGCGGCCGTAAATCGACTGCGCCTGGTGCCGCCTGATGGCGAACTGGTGCAGACTGCGCGCGATGTTGATATTTCCTTTGGAGACTAAATGAAAATCGTTCTGGCTTATTCCGGCGGGCTCGACACGTCCGTGATCCTTCGCTGGCTGAAGGAGAATTATCAGGCCGAGATCATCGCGTTTTGCGCGGACATCGGGCAGGAGGAAGAACTCGCTGGTCTCGATGAAAAGGCGTTGAGCACGGGCGCGACGAAATGCGTGATCGACGATCTGCGGGAGGAGTTCGCGCGCGATTTTATTTTTCCGATGATGCAGGCGGGCGCGATTTACGAGGGCCAGTATTTTCTCGGGACCAGTATCGCGCGGCCGCTCATCGCGAAACGGATGGTGGAAATTGCGCGCGTGGAAAAGGCGGACGCAATTGCGCACGGCGCGACGGGGAAGGGGAACGACCAGGTGCGTTTCGAGCTGACGGCGGCGGCGCTGGCGCCGGAACTGGGCGTCATCGCGCCCTGGCGCGAAGAGCGTTTCCGAAAAGAATTTCCCGGGCGCGCTGAGATGATCGCCTACGCGGCCGCGCAAAGAATTCTAGTCGAAGCGAGCGCGTCGAAGCCGTATTCGATGGATCGCAATTTACTCCACATCAGTTTCGAGAGCGGGATGCTGGAGGATCCGTGGTTCGACGCCAGCTCGGCGGAAGCGCGCGCGATGTATAAACTCAGCGTTGCTCCCGAAGATGCGCCCGACGAAGCGGAGTATATCGAGCTGGAATTTCGCGACGGAAATTGCGTCGCTGTAAACGGAAAAACGCTTTCGCCTTTAGGCGTGATGCAAACACTGAACAAGCTCGGCGGGAAACACGGCATCGGCCGCGTTGATCTGGTCGAGAATCGGTTTGTCGGAATGAAGAGCCGCGGCGTTTACGAAACACCTGGTGGCGCGCTCCTGCATTTCGCTCATCGCCAAATGGAATCGTTGACGATGGATCGCGAGGTGATGCATTTGCGCGACAGCCTCGTCCCGAAATACAGCGAACTGGTTTACAACGGTTTTTGGTTCGCGCCGGAACGGCACGCGTTGCAGGCGCTCGTCACGGAAACGCAGCGCGACGTCACCGGCATCGTGCGCCTCAAACTTTACAAGGGCAATATCATCGCGGCCGGCCGGAAAAGCCCGAAGAGTCTTTACGATCCTCAGGTGGCGACGATGGAAGGCGGCGGCGCGGATGCTTACAATCAAAGCGACGCGACGGGATTCATCCGCTTAAATGCGTTGCGTCTCAAAGTGCGGGCCGCCGTTTCCAACGATCCCGTCTGAAAAAGCAGTTGGCTGACCGGCAACTCGCCGTAAGTTCTGCCCCTCCAACCGGAAAATTTTCGCTCCTATGATCACCGTAATGCGCAAGCACCACAAATGGCTCATGATCGTCATCGCGATCCTCGCCATTCCGTTCATTTTCTATTTCAACAAATCCGATCTGAGCAAGAGACGGCAGGACGATCTCGGGCGGATTTACGATCGGCCGGTCACCAACGTTGAATTTCAGCGGAGCGCCCGGCTGCTGACGCTCGCGCAAATGCTCGGCCTCTCGCAGTTGGTCCAGGATTTGATGATGCGCCCGATGACCGAGACCGATGCCTACGTTAATTTTTCCTTTAATCGCCTGGTGCTGGATCACGAAGCGCCCGCGCTCGGTATCCGGCCCAGCTCGGCTGAAGTAGTCGCGTTTGTGAAAACGCTCGCGCCGTTCCAAGGCAATGGCGGATTCGATATTAACAAGTACCACGAGTTCGTTCAAAATCGGTTGCCTCCTCTTGGGTTCACGGAGGCGCAGGTCGAAGAGTTGGTCTCGGATCAGCTCGCGTTGAATCGACTCAAGGATCTGCTCGGCGCCGGCCTGCATGTTGCCGATTCCGAAAGCCAGGAATACTACGACCAGGCCTACGGAAAACTGCACGTCGCCGTGGTCCGTTTCCGCGATGACGATTTTCAGAAGAACGTGAAGATCAGTGACGACGACATCGCGAAATATTACGAAGCGCATAAAGCGGAGCTGACGACCGAGGAGAAACGCACGGTGGAATTTGTGGCGTTCACTTTCGGCGACGCGGAGAAAAAATTGACCGGCAAGGAACGAGTCGACGCTCTCCAGAAACTGGCGAATCGCGCGAATGATTTCGTCCAGGCCGTGCTCGAGAAGGGTGCGAAATTCGCGGACGTCGCCGCGAAGTTCAACGCTGCGATTACGGCGACCGGCGAATTCACGGCGGCGAAGCCCGATCCGAAATTGCCGCAAAATACGCAGATCGCCCAATACGCGTTCCAATTGAAGGAGCAGGAACCTGTGAGCGACGCGATCCAAACGCCCGACGGATTTTACGTGGTCCATCTCCTCGGCATGACCCCGTCGCGGCAGCTCGCGCTCGATGAAGCGAAGCCGAAGCTCACGGAGGCGCTGACGAAAGAACGCACGAAGCAAGCTCTCACGGCGCGCGCCAGCGATGTCGCCCGTACGATTCGCGAAGCGACAAAAGCCGCTACTCCGCTCGACAAGGCGCTCGCTCAAATGGGGCTGCAGGCAGAACGAGTTCCGCCGTTTGCCATCATTGAGACTCCGCCGAAACCGGAGCCGTCGCCATCACCGAAGCCCGAAGAGAAAAAACCGGATGTTCCCGATCTCGCCTCGATCAAGAGCGCGGTCCGCGAATTGAACCCGGGCGACGCGACGGATTTCGTGTCGACCCAAACTGGCGGGCTGATCGCGGTCCTTGAATCACGCGACCCGGGCGACCCGGCTGGCTTCGCCGCGGCAAAGGCGATGTTCGAAAAAAATTATTTACAGAGCAAACGGATGGTCGTGTTCGACGAATGGTTGCACGATCGCCGTCGCGCTGCCGGGCTCCAGGAGGCCGTCGCGCCTCCGGCTGAGACTTAACCCCGAAACCGATTGCATGTCCGCGCTCGAGGAACTCTTCGATGATGCGAACGGCGATCTGGCCATTGGCGAGCTGGATGCAGCTGTCGAAAAGTATCGGCGTTGCGTCGAGCTCGATCCGACCTTCTTCGATGGCTGGCACGCTCTCGGTATGGCGCTGATGAAGACCGACCGTTTTCCGGAAGCGATCGAGGCGGGGAAAAAGGCGACCGAGCTTCGGCCTAACGACCAGATCGCGTGGACGAGCCTCTCCCTTTTTTACAATCGCAACGGCGACATCAAGGAAGCTGAAGCCGCCGGCACGAAAGCAAAGATCCTTTCGTGGGGCGGCAAGATCGCGAAAGAGTAGCGGTCGCTACGCGCTCAGCTCTTTGAATGCGGCCAGAAATTTTTCCATCTGCGGCTTCGTTCCGATCGTGACCCGCATGAAATTCGGCAGCGGCGGAAAGAGCCGGCCGACTTGCACCTTCTTGTCTTTGAACGCGGCGATGAGCGGTTTCACCTCCCGGCGCATATCGATCATCATGAAGTTCGCTTGCGACGGAATGTAGGTGAACTTCATCTTGTCCAGCTCACCGCAAACGAACTTCCGCACTTCCGAGTTGTTCTTGCGGCCGTTCGTGACCTGCGCGTCATCGCGCAAACTCGCCAGCGCGGCGACGATCGCCATAATGCTGATGCTGTCCCACGATTGCTGGGTGCGCATTAGTTCGATTTTGTCCGGCTGCGCGACGCAATAGCCGCAGCGCAATCCCGCCATTCCATAAATTTTCGAGAACGTCCGCGCCACGATCAGGTTCGGATGATCTTTCACGAGCGGAATCACACTCTCGTAATCCGGCGTCTCGACGAAATGATGATACGCCTCGTCCACCAACACCATCGTCTCCGCTGGCACCTTCGAGAGAAAATCACGCAGCTCGGCCTTTGGCGTAATGCTGGCCGTCGGGTTGTTCGGATTGCAGACGTAATGCAGACCGATACCGCTCGGCTCCATCATTTTCGGAAGGTCATGCGCATAGGTCGCGTTGAGTTTTACCTTCACGACCTCCGCGCCGCTCGCTTTCGCGTGGCCGGCACACGCCTCAAAAGTCGGATCGCCCACGACCAGTTTCTTGCTCGGGCTCGTGAACGCCGCGACCGCCACTTTCAAAATTTCACCCGATCCAGCGCCGGGAAGAATGTTCTCCTTCGAGACCTGGTTCAACTTCGCCAGCGCATCGACAAGTTCGTCCTGCGTTTCGTCCGGATATCTCCACGCTAGGCCGAACGCCGCCGTCATCGCCTTCAACGCGGCCGGTGATGGACCGTACGGATTCTCGTTCGAGCTGAGCCGGACAACGTCGGAGCTTTTGGTTTGAGTCGGTTTAGGAGTGGATTCAGCGACCCCGAGTGCTGGTCGCAATGCCGCATAGGCAGCGCCGGCGCCCAGAAGTTTCGCGAATCCTCGGCGCGACAGCGCGGTTGGATTTTTCACGGAACGTTTTTGCCCGACGCTCGGTGGCGAGTCAAGGTGGATCGAGAATATGAAAGGCGAATGGATCGAATCGTATGTGCCGGCGCGCCTCGATCGACTTCCTTGGAGCCGCTGGCATTGGCTCATCGTCGTTGCTCTCGGCGCCACTTGGATTCTCGATGGCTTGGAAGTCACGCTCGCCGGTTCGCTCGCCGGCATTCTGACACATCGCGAGGCACTCGGCCTAACGGATGCAGAAGTCGGCGCGAGCGCCACGTTTTATCTTACGGGCGCCGTCATCGGTGCATTGCTGTTCGGCTATGGAACCGATCGGCTCGGCCGAAAGAAATTCTTCTTCATCACCGTCGCCGTCTATCTCGCCGCAACCGCGGCGACAGCGTTCTCCTGGAGCTTTGCCAGCTACGCGTTCTTCCGCGCGCTCACCGGCGCCGGTATCGGCGGAGAATACGCAGCCATCAATTCCGCCATCGACGAGTTGATTCCCGCGCGGGTCCGCGGCCGCGTCGATCTCATCATCAACGGTTCCTACTGGGTCGGCGCCGCGATGGGTTCGGGCGCAACGGTTTTCCTGCTCGATCCAAATCGTCTCCCGGTCTGGCTCGGCTGGCGCCTCGCCTTTGGCATCGGCGCAACGCTCGGCCTCATCATCATTTTCTTTCGCCAATGGATCCCGGAAAGTCCGCGTTGGTTGTTGATCCATGGACGAGCCGCCGAAGCGGAGCGCATCGTCGACGAAGTCGAGCGCACCATCTGCGCGGAACGCGACCAGGGGGAATGGAGTGGTGGAGTAATGGAGTGTTGGAAAAGCCAGTCGCCCATTACTCCAACACTCCATCACTCCAATCCCCCCGCGGAGTCCGCGACGCGCATCCGCACCCGCACCCACACACCGTGGCCCGAGATCTGGCACACGATCGCGCACGAACATCGGCGCCGTTCCTTTCTCGGTTTCGTTCTCATGCTCACGCAGGCGTTTTTCTACAACGCCATCTTTTTCACCTACGGCCTGGTCCTCATGCGCTTCTACGATGTGCCGGCGCAAAATGTCGGCGGCTACCTGCTGCCGTTCGCCGTCGGCAACGTCCTGGGTCCGATCGTGCTCGGCCATTTCTTCGACACGATCGGCCGCCGGAAAATGATCGCCGCCACTTACGGTATTGCCGGTTTGCTCCTCGCGGCGACCGGCTGGCTTTTCCATGCCGGCGTTCTCACCGCGCAAACTCAGACCATCGCCTGGATGATTATCTTCTTCGTCGCTTCGGCCGCCGCCAGTTCCGCTTATCTCACCGTCAGCGAAATTTTTCCGCTCGAAATCCGCGCTCTCGCCATCGCGATTTTCTACGCCTTCGGAACTTTGGCCGGTGGCGTGGGCGCGCCGATTCTCTTCGGCTGGATTATCGAAACCGGTTCGAAGACGGCGCTGCTCGCCGGCTATTTGGTCGGCGCTACGTTGATGATCATCGGCGCGATCGTCGAAGCCTGGCTCGGCGTCGACGCCGAACGCAAATCGCTCGAACACGTCGCGACGCCTTTATCGTGCCGAGAATGAGGCTGCACATGACTCGGCTTCAACCGGGGTGCTTGTGTTGCAATCTTTATTTCGTTAGCTGATGTGCAGCTATTTTCGATGACACAGCGTCTTTTATTGAAATCGGCTAGGGGAGAGGATTTCGGTGTCCGATCCTCCAAACTTGTAACGCCCAGCAGACTCATATGAAAAAGCATCTTTTTTATACTGCACTGGCGATCTTCATTGCCACTTCAGCAGTAACATTGGCGGCGATCTTCCGGCTGGTACCAATAGAAGAAAAGTACCTGGATAAACTTATCTGGGCATTCTTGATTCAGCTTGCCGCAGCCATAATTTCGTTATTCAGAAGAACAAATTTTTTCTCCGAGGAGGAGAAAATCCGTTTAGAATCGGTTGAGGTTGCGGTTGCTCAGACAGCACCCACTACGCGCCGGACCCTGTCACATGAACGATCGGACCCACCCAGCCCAGGCAAAGCCATTGATATCGACGCAGTGGCTTATTTCGAAAAGCTAGCGCGTCTTCATGATCAGCCTTTGGAAAGAGATACTTGGTTGCGCGAGGTGAATGGAAAAGAGGTCACTTGGGTGGGAGTTTTTGCTGATATTGTTGGGCAATTCGATACCGGCGGCGCGCAGTTGCTTCTGAATCCGACATCCTCCTCACATTCGATGTTCTTCGTATTTGTGTCAGCTGAACTGCGCGATCTCGCTTACTCGTTAGGAAAGGGCGACCATGTCCGAGCGCGTGGCATCATCAACTGCAGCGTACTAGCGAGAAGTCCTTATATCATGGCGTCACTTTTGGAGCGGGCCGGCTAACGTCGCCACACCTTTATCCTGTAAGTTGTAGCCGTCTTTCTGTTCGGCCCTCGTTCCCAAGTTGCACTTGGGAACGGCAGCGCTCCCCGCAGTTGCACGGCCTCTTTCCTACGCCACGAGCCTGTTTTCCTGACGCGGTAAAGGCCTTTCGACCCAGTCCGCCGAAGTTTCCTTAGCGACAGGCAAAACCTTGCCAGCCACGACAGAAGCTTCGCTGGCGGAGGATGAAGGTTCGTCCGGCTTCGCCATGGTTTCGTTTGCTTCGGGCGAGGCTTTGTCCGTGGGCGAACGAGGTTTCGTCCGTCATGGAGGAGGTTTGGCCGGGGATAGGCGAGGTTTTGCCGGAGGCTGGCGAAACCTCGGGCGTGACGCCGGAAGTTTCGGCCGTACCTGGCTAAACCTCGTTGGAGGCTGGCGAAGTTTCGGCAGGAGGGGGAAAAGCAGGTGTTCTCCCGGGTAAATGCTCATTCTTGGCGGGCGGGGATCGAAGATTTGCGGGGAAAAGGCACACTGGGGCATTCGCCTTTTCGGTTGCGCTGTTGATGGGTTCTAACGACGCTCGCGGCGATGAAGACGGATGTGATCGATCCGGAGGTGGCCGAGGCGTCGGCGCCGAGCATTCCAGACCCGAAGGCGCCGATCCCGCGGCAGATCCGCTACATCATCGGCAACGAAGGATGCGAGCGGTTCAGCTTTTATGGGATGCGCAATGTCCTGACGGTGTTCCTCACCACGTCGCTCTTCCTCTATTTGCCGGAGGCGGAGCGGGGGAGCGCGGCGAAAGAGGTTTTCCACACGTTCGTGATTGGCGTTTACTTTTTTCCTCTGCTCGGTGGATGGATCGCGGACCGGTTCTTCGGGAAATACAACACCATCTTTTGGCTGAGCCTGGTCTATTGCGCGGGGCAAGCTTGCCTGGCGATGTTCGTCACGAACCGGCTCGGGTTTTACGTGGGGCTGTCGCTGATCGCGCTCGGGTCGGGCGGGATCAAGCCGTGTGTGGCGTCGTTCGTGGGCGATCAGTTCGACCAGACGAACAAGCATCGCGCGAAGGTGGTGTTCGATGCGTTTTACTGGATCATCAATTTCGGGTCGCTCTTCGCCTCGTTTCTGATGCCGATTTTTCTCCGCGGTTTCGGACCGGCGATCGCATTCGGAATCCCGGGGGCGCTCATGTTCGTCTCAACGTTCATCCTTTGGATCGCGCGCAAACAATACGTGATGCTCCCGCCGACGCCGCCCGATCCGCATTCGTTCCTGAACGTGTCGCGCTCGGCGCTCATGTCGGGAACGACGGGCCGCGTTTTCGCCATCGTCGGACTGGCGACGGCGATCGGTTCGTTTCTGCTCATGCCGCAATTCGGATTTGTGATCGCGGCCTGTCTCGCGCTCGTCGCGATCATCGGCTTCGGCGGCGGCGGTGTCTGGATGCAACTCGATGCGGTGCGCGGCAAACATCCGCAGGAAGCGATCGAGGGCGTGCGCTCCGTTCTGCGCGTGCTGGTGTTGTTCGCAATCGTCACGCCATTCTGGTCGCTCTTCGATCAAAAGGCGTCGACCTGGGTGCTCCAGGCGGACGCGATGACGAAACCGGGCTGGTTCCAGTCATCGCAAATGCAGGCGTTGAATCCGGCGCTGGTGATGTTGCTGATTCCGTTCAACAACCTCGTGCTTTATCCCGCGCTGCGCCGGCGCGGTTACGAACCGACGGCGTTGCGGCGGATGACGGCGGGAATCGCGTTCGCGGGAATGGCGTGGATCGTGGTCGGCGCGATGCAGGTCGTGCTCAACGGCGGCAACGCGTTCTCGATCGCGTGGCAGGTGTTGCCGTATGCGCTGCTGACGCTGGGCGAGGTGCTCGTCTCGGCGACTGGCCTCGAATTCGCCTACAGCCAGGCGCCGCTCGCGATGAAGGGCGTGATCATGGCGTTCTGGAATTTGTCGGTAACGATCGGCAATCTTTGGGTGCTGGTGGTGAACGCCGGCGTGAAGAACGACAAGGTGCTCGGCGCGATCAAATCGTGGGGCTTCGAGGTGACGGCGTTCCAAATGTTTTTCTTCGCGGCGTTCGCATTTGCGGCCGCGCTCGCGTTTGGATTGGTCGCGGGCAGTTATCCGGTCGTCGATCATTATCGCAAGGCGTAGGGATTGCCCTCGCTAATGGACGCGAATGAACGCGAATTTGTGGGCTTGGGTTTGCGTCTATCCCCTGCTTGCGCAGGGTTCCGGGGCCAGAAGGCTTTACGCTGGCGGAAAGATGTCAGTCGGGGCAGCAGGGAATTTTGCCTTCAGGTTCTTGAAATATCTGGCAGTGGTGCCGGATTTTCGCTCCAGAACTTTCCATCCCGCGCCCTCCTTATGCAAAAGCCCCTGCTCTGATTCAAACTGCTGGCTGCCGTCGGAAGATTTGGGATTAACTTCCAGCCATGCCCAGCCGTCGTGCACTTTGAGATGCGTAACGACGAAGATCACATCCTTGATCGAGTCCGGCTTTGTCCATTCCGCTCGATAGGCATCAAGAATGGCTTTCCGTTCGGCGCTCCCGGGCGGGGGCGTGTGCGCCCCCGGATTTGCGATGGCCGGGTTCGCGAGTATCGACACGATTATGAGAGTCAGAATGGCAGCAGATTTAGCTTTCATTTTCGATCCCTCTGAAACTGTCTCGATTAGTATGAATGCCTGCGGCTTTATTACCGATCCAAAACTAGGTCCCTGATGCCACTGGCACATTCTGGTGAACGTGTTCATAGGTTGGGCGGGTTCAGGAACAAATGAATGGATAACTGTCGTTCTTGACGATCGGTTCCATGTCGAAGAAGTCGTTCAGCACGGATTCGGAGGTGCAATAGGCGCCCTCCACCCAGGCCTGGTCGTTCGAATAGGCTTCACCAACGATGAAGATGTTAGCATCCGCGCCTTTGATTAATTGAGAAGGCTTTCGGATTTTTTGCATGACGTCACAGATGTCATAATGCGCGGCCCAGGCGTGGTAGCCCGCATTGAAAGGCGGAAGGGACCAATCCATGTAGCGAGCCTCGAGCGGCTCAGGAACCAGGGCCGGGTCCGATCCCGGCCCAAAATGCATTTCCGCAAGTTGCTTTCGCAGCATTTTCACCATCGCGTCCGACGCTTTGCGGGGACCGATCAGCGGTTGTATGTCATCGGAGGCCGGAATGGTCCAATTCTCTTGCACGCCTTCTTCCAGTTCGCGCCAGAAAGTCGTGAAGTATTCGTCGTCGTAGCTGGCGAGCATCCCGTAGACTTTCTCACCGGATTTGTTGAGCGCGTTGTCCCCAAAATATACAGCCATGCGAATAGGAGTATCGGTGAAACTCGGGCCGATGGAATCGAACTGCCTTGTCGACGTGAGCAATTGGCCCAATTGAGTGGCATTGAGTTTGGCGTCTACACACGCTTCAACCGCGGCGACGATCGCCTTGGGTGAATCAAATACGACATTGTAAACCAAGTAGTTGCCATCCTTCTTGGCTGTCCGCATTTTTCTCAGATAGGGCTTTGGCCATCCCAAGCCCGTCAGGCTCTTTAACGCTTCGTCCGTCACCGTCAGGCTGGTGAGTCTCGGGGAATAGGTTGCTTTCTGCCACCAAGGTTCGTCAAAAAATAATCCTATTTTATAGGACGGCTGCGTGATGGCGGCCTCGAGATACAATTTGACCTGCTTGTCGTTGAGTACATCCAGGCCATCGTTTGCTCGGTAACCAGTCGCCTCCGCCACCAGCTCGATGGAATGGCGGGGCATGGCCAGCCAGGCGGCATCGCACGTCTTGTCTATGGAAGGTCGCCACGGATTTTCGCGGGTGCTGGTTGTAAAGTGGACTACGCCTTTCTTGTCCAAGATCGAATGAAGACGAGTGTCCGGATAATACTTAAAGTGGACTCCTTTCTTCCTGGCGGACTTCACGATCTCCGCGAACAGCGCCGTGAACATTCCTGAATAACCGAGAGTAAGGGTCTTATATTGGTTGCCCGGGGTAAATTCGTTATTCGAATTGAAAGCAACGGCGGAATTCCAATTGATCACATTGGAGGTGTAACCGTTGGCATCGGCCGTGTATTGAAAACCTTCCGGCCCCAACTGGTCATACATTAGATTCCAATAGCCAATGTCCGAAGCTTTATCGCCCTTTTGAAAAACCGAGGACTCGGGCATTGTCTTGATGATTTTGCCGTTCTTGTTAAAGGCGCACCACTCTTTTCGGGTGGAAGGATATTTTGCGGTGACCGCCAGGTCGCCTACCTTGCTAAACCCCAGGTAGGGAGATTGACCGGCTCCGCCGCCTGGAATGTTATAAGGCGCGGGGTTGCCAGGCGAAATTTCGGAAAGAAACATGTTGCGATTGCGCAAATAGAGGAGCTGGTCGTTCGACTCATTAAAGATCCTGGAATGTTTATCCAGACCCAGGCGCTTGATGACGGTCGTAACCAAGAGGTGCCCGCCGGTCCTGGCATTGTATTCGGCGTAGCGCATGCCTCCGAGTTCCAGGTACGACTTTTCCTTGTTGTCCTGATAGTGCCAGGTGCAAACGCGAGCGCCAGGTGCGCGCGTGCCCGGATTCTTCTTCGAAAAGTCGTACTTTCCCCAATCATACAATTCCAGGGTATCGCCCTTGGAAAGCAGTTTTGCCATTTTTTCTCCCTTCTTGGGCTTGCCCGTCAAGAGTCGCCAGGCCGTGTAAAGGCCGGCCGCGCCCGCGCCAAAGATCGAATACGTTTTTGCTTTCATGGGTGTGTCGAGGTCGAGGAGTATTACCGAAGGGAACTAAAAATTTTGTCGCCCAGGCGGAAATGGGAAATGTCGTATTTCGTTTTTCCATCGAGTGCCAGGTCGGAAAGTATCTTGCCAAGAAACGGAACAAACTTTCCCGCCCAACCGGTTGCGTAGATCACAACATTGCGGTGATTGGGCACGGAGTCGGGCGCAAAATCGATAATGAGCTCCTTGTTTTGGTCCTGGCTTAGGGCAACAAAACACGTGGATTCAAAGTAAGGCTTCGGATGAAGTCCGGACATGTGTTTCTTGACCCACGCGCAGGTATATTCCACTTCGTCCTGGTTCGGAATCGAAGTTCGCTGCGAGGGATCGGTGAGCGGCTTCATGACAAAATCCGGCGCGACTCTGATGTAGCCGGGATGGTCCCAGGATACTTCCGGGAAACCATAGAATTCGTTACCACTTGGCCCGACTGGATCCTGAAACACGAACCACGTAGGATAGTTAATCTTTGGATCGGTCTTTTTGAAATACATGGACGTCATGTTCCAGTAGATGACCTCGGTGCTAAACCCCAGGAAGCGCGTCACCTCATCGACGTAAGGCCCGGGCGCCATGACGAGCTTCTCGGAAACGTAAACCCCTTGCGACGTAGATACTTCAAAGAGCTTTCCGATTTGCCTGATGCCAGTAACTGGCGAGTCCTCTTTCAGGGTTACATCGCCTGAGTTTTGGTTCGATTTCAGAAGCGTTTCGAGCGTCGCCTTCAGGTCTATGCTGGCGCCATCAGCTTGGAATAAGCCGGTGAAGTTATCGGGCAGATCTTTGAAATGGTATTGTTGTTCGATTTGCCTGGCGTCGAGCGTCGTGAACTTCACCTTATTGGCTTTTAGTGCCTTTTCAGCCTCGCCTATGTTGCCCTCGGAGGATTTCACTTTCGGATCCCCAAACCAGAGTGTGCCCACCGTATCGAGCAATCGGGCTGAGGTGTGGGTCTGGAGTTCCCGCCAAAAGGGGATGGCATTGAGCACCATCTTCACCATGTAGGTCTCGGGATAAGGAATCCGAAACTGTCTTGATACTCCGGCCGAACTGCCTTTTTGGTTCAGGAAGCTGAAACGCTCTAAAACCAGCGTTTTGGTTTTGCGCTGGGCGAGATGATAGGCCGTAGCGAGGCCCATTGACCCGCCGCCAATTACAATAACATCGTAGTTCTCCTTCATAAGCATTAGCGACGGTGGTTTTGTTTTTGCCGATGCTCGGGAAGAAGCGACCGGGGAATTAAGAAGTGGGTTGGGACGCTGGAGGTCATTGGGGTTCCGGTCGTCTGCCTCAAAAGGCCTTAGATGGCGCCGGGTTGGTTGGGGTTGATGGGAGAATAGGAGTCTAAACGAGGGCAGGTCAATCAATAAAACATCTTCCCGACGAGAGCAGACGAGCCTTCACCTTCAAGCCGATCGGACGGCCATCGCCGTCAAAAAAATCGTCTGTCTGGGCTCGTGGGATTTCGTTAACGTTCGTGTTCGCCCCTCCTTTCACCCTAAATCCCCGACAAACCAAAACCCCATCCTCTCATGAAACGTGACTCCTACCTCGCTGCCATCTCATTCGGCAAACTGTTCGCGATTTCATGGTTTGCGATCTTCGCAGCCTCGATCGCCTCGAGTATGCTGGCGAAACCGCCACCGCCGCCACCTCATCCCCAGCTCGTCATCAAGAAAGGCGTCGTCGCCTCGAATAATCCGAACGCCGTCTTCACTCCGCCTCTGACTCCCTCTGGGAAATGGAAACCGTTCGGCACTTCCTGCCCGCGCTTTAACGGAACAATTACGTCATCGATGCTCTCCGGGTTGGTCGACAGCAACGCGAGCGGACTTGCGGCCGGAAATACGGTTACGTTCGTAATTGCCATCCGAAACATAGGGACGGCGCCAGCTTACGATGTCGAATTGCGCGAGATCTTTCCGCTCGATGAAGTGGACAGACCGGCCTGCTTTGCGATTTCGACGCCCTTCTGTGTTCGGCTTGGCAATGCCACGGCAATGCCATTTACAAGTGCCATCGCGGGCTTCGGACGCACTCGCCTCAAGCTGACCAATCCAATCGCCGGTGCGAACTCGCTCGGAACAGACACCGTGATCATCACTTTCAACGCGCAACTTATCTCGCCGACGAAGATGGACTGCTGCGAAAACAAAACCGAGTTGATCCATTACGCGGCGCAGCTTAATGGGCCCGACCTGGTGAATGGCAGCACGTCGGCCGCTTATCACGACACTGCCCGGGTTTGCGTTAAACGGAGTTATCGTTAGGCGCTCGAAGGATAAGCTCCGGCGTGTAAATCGAGCCGGCGGGCGTTAGCAGGCTGGAATTGAGAACGAACGTTTCGACGTGAATCAGGCCCGCGTCGAATGAAGCGTGGGATTTCAGGAACGGCCTTATCGTCTGCGGCGAAACGTCGCGGCATCGTGCCAGGGTAATGTGCGGATGGAAGGAACGAAGGTCCGGCTCGAGACCAGCGCCGAGGATCGCTTCCTGAACGCGTTTGTGGAGTTGGAATAAGTGCGGATGAGCGGTCCCGACGCCGATCCAGATTATTTTCGGCCAGCCTTTCGCAGGGAACGTGCCGAGCCCGGTTAGCGGAAGGAAAAACGATTTCCAGAAAATGGCGCGGAGTTTTTCGGAAAGTGTTTTCTGAATTTCCGCGCTGACGTTGCCGAGGAACGCGAGGGTGAGATGCATCTGGCGCGGCTCAAGCCAGCGGACGCCGCGGATGTGGGGATCGAGTTTAGCGAGCGTGCTCGCGACCGACTCCGGAAGCTCAATGCTGACGAAGAGACGTTTCAAGAATGTTACACGCCGACAGCGATATCGGCGGGCGATTTATCGGCGGCGGGTTTTTTGAAAGAGAAGGCGAACAGGACGCCGATGAAACAGAGCGCGGACCCGGCGAAGAATGGCGTGTAGCCATAGTGCCCGATCGGTTTTTGCAGATCAAATGTCAGGAGCCAGCCGCCGAAGAGCGGACCAAGCAACCGCGCGATGCTGCCGGAGGATTGAAGCAGGCCGAGCGCGCGCCCTTGCCAGTTGCTCTCGACCATTTGCGAGGCCAAACCGCTCAGTGGCGGACTCGCGAATCCAGTTCCCGCTGATAATCCGGCCGAGACCAGAAGCAGGAACGCGAGTCCGTTGCATAACGGCAGCAAGGCGAGCGATATCGTGGTGAGCACCAGACCGGTGCGGGCAAGTGTGACTTCGCCAAAGATTTTGATCAGTCGTCCGATTAATCCGCCCTGGACGATAACGCTGACGATGCCGACAAAGCCAAACATGTAGCCGTTTGCCTGCGCGTCGTAACCGAAACGTTTTTCGGTGAAGAGCGCGAACAGAGTCGTCATGATCGAGAAGCCGACAACGAGAAAAAAGTAGGTAGCGAGAACGATTCCAAACATCGCGCCGCGCTGATGACGGAAAACTTCGGCAATTGACGCTTTTTCCTTTGGCTTGGCGCGCTGCTCGCGCGACAAACTTTCCGGCAAGAGCAGATAGATTAGCGCCGCGTTGATCGCGGCGAGCCCGGCGGAAAAAAAGAACGGCGCGCCGTACGAGATCCGACTCATCACGCCGCCGATAAGCGGACCGAAGGTGAACCCGAGCCCAAACGCTGCGCCGATCATGCCCATGGCGCGCGAACGTTTCTCCGGCGTAGTCACGTCGGCGATGTACGCTTGCGGGATGGCAATGTTGCCGCCGGTAATTCCGGCAATGATGCGGCCGGCGAACAGCAGCGTCATCGAATGCGCCAGCCCCATGAGAGCGAAGCCGATCGCCGTTCCCACAATGCTGACAAACAGAACCGGCCGGCGTCCGAACCGATCCGAAAGTTTGCCGAGGATCGGGGTGAAGATGATCTGCATCCCCGAATAGATCCCGGTAAGCCAACCGATCGCGACCGGCGACGCATGGAAGTGCTCCGCGTAAAGCGGAAGGATCGGAATGACGATGCCGAACCCGATCAGGTCGATGAAGACGGTTAGGAAGAGGACGAAGAGCGGTGAGCGCGGACGCGACATTGGGGAGAAGTGACGAGTGACATGTCACTAGTGACAAGTGGATTTTTCCCAACTCGTCACACGTCACCTATCACGCGTCACTCTTTCACCCGTGCTTCCGATTGAAGCGCGCGACTTCGCGCTCGGTCTCGCGATCGGTCGCGCGTTTTTTTAGATCGGCGCGTTTATCGTGGGCGACCTTGCCCTGCGCGACGCCGATCTCGGATTTCAGCTTTCCGTTTTTCCAGTAGAGGCTCAGGACAACGAGGGCGCGCCCGGCGATGGCGGTCAGCCCGTATAGTTTTTCGATCTCCTGTTTATGAAGCAAGAGGCGCCGCACTCGTTTCGCCGCCGGGATCTCGTGGCTGGCGCGCTCGTACGGTTGGATGTCGGCATTGTAAAGAAAAGCCTGGCCTTTCTCGATGCGAACGAAGGCGTCGGAAATATTCGCCTTGCCGGCGCGGATCGATTTGACCTCGCTGCCCTTGAGCTCGATGCCGGCTTCGTAGCGCTCGAGAATGTGAAAATCGCGGAGCGCTTTGCGATTAAGAATCGTCTCGGTCGCCATAAGCGGGCTTCCGGACGCCCGGCGAAATTAAGCAGCGCCGTCGGCGGGGGTTTCAGGGGCCAGCTCGTAAGTGAGCTTGCCGGCGATGATTTCGCGCAGTGCGATATCGGTGAGGGACGAGCGCGGCGTGGCTTCGACGAGCGGACGATGGCCTAACCCCAACTGCCGGACGCGCCGGGAAACTACGTTGATCAGCAATTGCTGATTCGGAATCACTTGAGCTGCTTCTTGCAGGAGTTGAGTGGTCATATTGCGCAAGGAACGAACGGGGCGCGCGGCCTCCGCCGGAAACTGAAGAATTGCCGGCGACTCGCCAGAAACGTTAGGTGGAATAAGATTGGAAGCGATCATCGTCGAGCAAACGAGAACGTTGACTTTGCGAGGGGCGACCGCAGCTGTCAACCGATTTTGTTCCCGCCGAAAGCGCCGCCGGTGTTTTGCCTAACGGATATCCTCGACGTAGCTGACGATGCGATAATCGATCGCCACGCCTTCGGTATCGAGGCGACGGTCGTAATGCCAGTGGACGTTGCCGTTGGCGTAGAAATTCTTGCAGACAATCGCGCCGATGATATCCGGACCGCCGTTGATCGTGAAGTTCGCGGAAGGGGCGTAGAACAGCGCGGAAAACCCGGCATTCGCTCCGCCGCCCGAGTTGAGGTTGATCGTCTGCTGAACACTCGGATCGGTGGGACTGATCGCGTAGAATTGAAGATTACCGGCGTAGCCGCTGGTGTTGATAATGTTCTCGGCCTTGGTCTGGAAATTTCCAGTGAAGTAAACTTTCAGATGAACGTTCGCCGGCACGGTGATGGTCGGCTGGCTGCTGGTGCTGTTACCGATATCGCCCTGAACGCTGAGGGTAACGTACGTATCCTGCGGCGTGCCGTTGATCACTGCCGGGTTGACCAGCAGGTTGCCGTTGTTCACGAAATACGAAATCAGATAGTAGTTAGGACTGCCGGGAGTGCCCGGGCGCGGGGCGCCGTTTACCATCGGCGGATCAATCGTCGTATTGCCAGTGACTGCGGTGGGCGTTGAAACATAATTCCATGTCGCGGTGCTCGGCATTTCCAGTGGCGCCACCGAAAAGGGGACGTTGTTATCGATCACTCCCGACACACTGGCGGTCTTCTTCGTGACCGTTCCTCCGTTCGTGTAAAGATTGCCGAAGATGGATCCCTGGATCGTCGCGATGGCGGTATTGATCTCTACGGTTCCACTACGCGCGTCGACATATCGCGGGTCGCTCGGATTGTTTCGCACACTGGGATCATACGGACCGACGGTTGACCGGAAGCTGTCGATGTAAGCGGCCGAACCGAGACCGTAAAATGTGCCGGCCGCCTTGATGGCGGCTTCGAATGGAGTAATGGGCGCGCTAATCTGTTCGATCCGCCGGGTGATCTGAGGCTGCGAAACTGGAACCAACGCCTGGCCGACTCCATCTCCATTCGGGCCGTAAGTAGCGATAAAATGATCCGTATTGAAGTCGATCTTGCGCAGCAAGCTGTCGCCGCGGGTCCCAGCGTCCATGCGATCGTCCATTCCTGTTTGGCGCAACCCGCGGATTTGCGCGGTGCCTCGGCTTCGGGCGCGGTACCACGGGTTGCCGGAGGGATCGATGTAGAACGAATCGACGACCGTGCTCGTTACAAGATTGTTGTTTCCGAAAGTCGTCACCGGACTGATGTATTTGCCGCCGGAAGTCGTCCAGCCGTCGAACGCGTGGGACGGATCGAAGACCGACTTCCGGATTTCGGCATAGGCAATATCTCCGCCCGCCTCCGCTGCGAAGAGTGAATCCTTCCAACTGCGAACCTGGCTCGAGGAAACATTGAAACGCGTCGTGCAATTGCGCAGCACGTTGGCGCCGATGACTGAGATGATCAGAATGGTGCACAACGCCACGATGAGGACGTTGCCTTCTTCCGCCCGATTTTTTACCTGCATGATGTGGCCCCCCTGGCAATTAGCCGCGCCGTTTGTTTCTCAGATAAGCAGTGGAATAGACCGTTGTGCCGGTCCGCTCGGCTACCGCGCCGCCGGACGTGAAGATCGGTTGAAACGTGATGCTGGTCTTCGCATACTCGGTATTCGCCAGTTCCACATCGGTTGTCTGTGGGACGAGTTGATCCGTGCTCGATGCGATCGTCGTTATGGCGCCATTCTCAGTTCGCAGGATGGAGGTTCCGTTTATCGAATAAACGACCGTGCTGGTATTCGCGCCATAATTGACCTGCCATCCACTTGGCGTATACGTCATCGTCGGCGTCCGCGGCGTTCCAATCAGCGCCGGATTGACCACCGCCTCTGGATCGCCCGCCTGGATGATGTAATTCGGAACCGTGATCGTGACGGTTTGCAGATCAGCCGAGGTTGTGACGACGAGGCCCCGTTTCACGTCCCGGCTCAGATAGTCGACGATTCGGATTTGCTGCATGTGCGTCGCAAAATAGGTGTCGATCGCGTTAAAACTTTTTTGAAGCGAAGTCGACGAAGTCAGCGTCGCGCCGAGCAGCACGCTGCTGGCGGAGAGGGCGATCATCATTTCGGCTAGAGTGAAGGCGAGGCGTGAAGTTGAGGTCTTAAGTTTCATTTCTTTGATCCGGTCGAGAGGATGTTGGTTGTCTGCTCGGTTCGTGAGCGTCCGCCCAGGGTCATCGTCCAGGCGACCTGGACATCGACCTTCACCAGCCCCGTGCCGAGATCCGTTGCGACGGAGTTCGTGGTGACGGTGCCGGCTGGGGAGCGGATAAATTGCGAAATGCCATTTGGCGTCGGGAAAGCGCCGATGGTGACGGTTTCCGTTGCCTTTTGAGCGAAGGGGGCCGCGTTCGGCGGCGCGCTCATCAAAGTTTGGATCGAAGCCGTGTTCGTTAAATCGGCGAACGAAAGGTTCCGCAACATTTCTGCGCGATCCTGGACGTGTTGAAGCGCGGCCACGGATTCCTTGGTCGCGTCGATGTAGCGGAGACAAACGGCGTTCAGCTCAAAGATGGAGGCGAAAAAGGCCGAGAGCAGGAGAAGGCCGACCATGGTTTCCGCGAGGGTTGTGCCGCGGACCCGTAGGGGCGAAGGCTTCTTCATGCCAAGGTGAACCATAATTACCATAAAAAGCAGCATTTGATGTGCCCTTTTTCTCGTTACTGAGAGAACACTTTCGCGCAGTTGATTCAAATTCTCTTTTTTATCAAATGTGAGACGAATTTGATTTAGGCGGCCTGATTTGCGCCTGTCCGGCGCAATGTTTCTGGGTGTACTCCTGTCATCCGCTTCGCCGCGTTCTTCGATCCCGGTGTCCCGGCGCCTCACATTCTCAAAACTTCGCTGCCGTAGTGCTTGCTACTCCAACCGAAATGCGCGAGATAGGTGCGCGTCGAGTCTGCTCGGCATGTGGGAGCAGTTCGGGCTGTGGCTCAGCTTGGTAGAGCGCTGCGTTCGGGACGCAGAGGCCGTGGGTTCAAATCCCACCAGCCCGACGCCTCGCGCGCGTTTCGGCGCCATGAATCAGGCCATTCTTACCACCATCGCGCTCACGGGCTTTTGCGTTGCGTTTTTTCATGCGGCAATCCCCACTCATTGGCTGCCGTTCGTTCTGACGTCTCGCGTTCAGGGATGGAATACATCAAAAACAATCGCCGTCACCGCCCTCGCCGGAACCGGACACGTTATTGTGACGGCGGCGCTCGGTCTGGCGATCACGCTATTCGGTTCAGCGTTGAGTGAAACGATCGGCGCGTGGTTCCCGCGAATCGCAGGCGGGGCGCTTCTGTTATTTGGGCTGTACTATTTGGTTCGCCAGGTCATTGGCAAAGGCCACGTTCATTTTCATTATCCTCACGAACATCTCCACGAACACAGTCATGGCGAGCATCACGATCATCACCACGATGACGATCATCAACATCATCATCATGACGAAGGGTGCCAGGCGCATCCGACTTCGGATCGGGCGGCCATTCTTAGTCTCCTGGCCTTCCTGACATTTTCTCCGTGCGAAGGCTTTGTTCCATTTTACGTCTCAGGAATCCGGTACGGGTGGGGTGGCTTCGCCGCCCTGACTGCGGTCCTCTCCGTCGCCACAGTGGCGGGGATGGTACTGTTTACTTCACTGACGCTGGCAGGACTGAGCAAGCTGAAACTCGGGGTGTTGGAAAAATACGAGAGCGTTCTTATGGGAGTTCTGCTTTGCGCCGTCGGGGTTCTGATCATTGTTTTTGAAACATGAAAAGCGGTAAGGAATTGAAAGTGGGAGACAAGGCCCCGAACTTCGAGGCGATTGCGGTCGGCGGCGAATATGGCGAAAGCCAGAGCGTCAAGCTTCGCGATTTTCGCGGTTCTCCGGTTGTTCTCTACTTTTATCCGAAAGACGACACACCTGGTTGCACAGTGCAGGCGTGCAGCTTGCGCGATTCGTGGAGCAGCGTGCGCGACAAAGCGAAAATCTTCGGCGTCAGCATCGATTCAGCGAAGAGCCACGGGAAGTTTATCGATAAATACAATCTGCCTTTCCCGATCCTCTCCGATCCCGAAAAGAAAATCGTCAACAGCTATGGCGTCTGGGTTGAGAAAAGCATGTATGGCAAAAAATACATGGGCACGGAGCGAAGCACATTCGTCATCGACAGCGCCGGCCGGATTTTCTCAATTTTCCGCAAGGTAAAGCCAGAAGAGCACATCGACCTGGTGCGCGACGCGTTGAGAAAGCTCTCGGCGAAATGAAAGAACGGTTGCGCCGCGCCGCTTCCGATGCTTGCATTGCGCTCCGGGAAACCGGAAAATCTCTATGGGCTCGCTGAAAAAACGCCGGAAGGCGAAGATCTCCAAACACAAGCGCCGCAAGCGCATGAAGGAGAACCGCCACAAGAAGCGTCTGCGCTACAAGTCGTAAACGCACCGCTCGTTAGGCGGCGCTGGTTGCACGGCCCGACTCCAGAAGCTACAATCCTGAACATGATTTTCGGGAAGAACGGGAGCGCTCCATCTCTGCGCGGCGTTCTTCTTTGCGCGTTGGTCTTCTCCCTGAGCGCCATTGTTCTGGCGTCCCCGGAACCTTCGACAAAACCTGTTCCGAAAAAAAAAGTCACCGGACAGGACGACTCATTCATTCCAACGGCGGCGGCCGACCTCGCGCTCAAGCCGGAGAATGCGCGCAAGGCCAATGCGCTTGTTGATTTCGTGGAGGGCGTTCGGCTGGAGGAAAACGCCGAGATGGAAAACGCGCTTAGCATTTATCAGCGAGTTCTAAATTTCGAGCCGGGTCTATCGGAGCTCGCGCAACGGGTGGCGACCCTTTTGAGCCAGCAGGCAGATTATCCGCGCGCGATCGATGTGCTGAAGGACGCGATCAAGGCGAGACCGAAGGAGGCCGGTCCCTATCTCCAGCTCGCGTTCATCTACGCCAAGTATCTGCGGAAAACCGACCAAGCCGTGAAATACGCGAACCAAGCCATCGCGCTCGACCCTTTGAATTTCGAGGCCTACCAGCGCCTCTACGAAATCGAAGCAGCCGCCGGTCAGCCGCAAAAAGCGCTGACCGCGCTCGATCGCGCCGCCAACGTCAAGAGCGATGATCCCGCTTTTTGGATTCGCCTGGGCAAACTCTACGCCACCATCGTTTTCAAATCGGACAGCGAACCGAAGCCGGAAGAGATCAAGCGCGTGAATGGTTTCTTCGACAAAGCCGTCGCGAATGGCGGAGAGGATTCCGCCGCGCTCAAGGAAGTCGCTGACTACTACGCCGCCTCGCAGCAAATCCAGGAAGCGATTCCGCTTTATTTGAAAGTCCTCGAACTTCAGCCGGACGATTTGAACGCGCGCGAGAAACTCGCCACTGGTTTCGTTCTCACCAACCAGCGCGACAAAGCGATCGCGATGCTGGAAGAAATCATTCGGAAACAGCCGGCTAAATATCAGCCGTACGAATTACTGGCGCAGCTGTTCGATGAAGGCGGGCGCGCGCTCGAGCGAGCGAACCAGCCCGACCAGGCGAAGGCGCTTTTTGCCAAGGCCGCGGCGAATTACGAGCAGTCTCTTCTGATTAATCCGAGCCGCGCGAACACCTATTTGCGCCTGGCGGAATTGCTGATCGTTCCGCTGAAGGACAGCGAGCGCGCCATTAGGTTTCTCGACGAAGCGCGCCAGCGTTTTCCGGGCGTGCCCGAATTCAGCTACTTCCTCGCGATCGCGCAGCGCGAAGCGAAACACCCGCAGCAGGCCATCATTACTTTCGAAGAAGCGTTGAACGAAGCGCAGGCCTCCAATGACGAAGTGCTCAACGCGCGTTTCTATTTCGATTACGGCGCCGCCGCCGATCAAGCCGGTCTTTACGACAAGGCCGCCGATCTCTTTCGCAAATCCATCTCGCTCGACCCGGCAAATTCAGCCGAGGCTTACAATTACGTGGCGTTCATGTGGGCCGATCACAACATGCATCTTGATGAAGCCGAACAAATGGTTACGCAGGCGTTGCAATTCGATCCCAACAACGGCGCCTATCTCGATACCCTCGGCTGGATCCATTATCGGAAGAACAAATTTGACGACGCGCTCAATGAATTGTTGCGCGCCGCACAAAATCTCACGCGGCCCGATGCGGTTGTCTTCGACCACATTGGTGACACCTATTCGAAATTGAACAGAATTCCGCAGGCCCTCGATTACTGGCAGAAGGCCGTCGCCTTGAGTCCCGAGGACAAACTGCTCGCTGAAAAGATCGAAAAGACCAAGACGACGATCAGCAAAGGACCGCCGGGTAAGATTAACCGGTAAACCGACGGCCCCATGTCGAAATATCCCACACCCTGGCAACGCAAGACAATGTGGGCGGCGCTCACGGCGATCTTCGTCGTCGTACTGATCACGATCGGCTGCTCCGTCGTTTGGATCGCCGCTAACGTCGTCAGCTTTATTCAGCCGATCCTCATTCCGGTCGCGATCGCCGTCATCCTGGCTTACCTGCTCGACCCCGTCGTCACGAAAATGTGCGAGAAAGGTTTGGGCCGAACGAAAGCGGTCCTCGCGCTGTTCGCGATTGTCTTCCTCTTGATTGCTGTTCTCATCGCGTGGCTGGCGCCGGTCGTTTCGATCCAGGCGACCAATGTCGGTCGTGAGCTGCCGGAGTACACGCAGAAGACACGCGACTACATCGTCGATTTGATCTTTAAATACGATCGCGCGTTCGGCGGCGGAAATACCAAGCGCGACAAAATTTCGTCGCCGACCGCGAGTCTTCTAAACTTCTTGTTTGCCGCGCCGTCCCCTTCGCGAAAAGCAACGCCCACTCCTGCGCCGACCGCCAGCGCCCCGTTCGAGGAAGCGATTACAGTCCCGGAAATTTCTTCCTCGGATTCGCCCACACCGGCGCCGCGCGAACAGATTGGGCCAACGCCCGACAAGATCTCGACCGCAGACCGGCAGCGCATCCAGAGCTCGATTCAGCGACTGTTACCAAACCTCGATCGCCAGTTGCCTTACATTGCCGAAAAAATTTGGGCGCTCCTCAAGCAAAGCATTGGCGGATTCCTTGGTGTAACCGGCTTTCTTTTGAGCCTGATCATGGTGCCGATCTACCTGTTTTTCCTGCTTAAGGAGAGCCCGGCAATCGAGCGCCGCTGGCGGGAATACTTGCCTTTGCGCAACTCGCCTCTAAAAACGGAAGTGGCCGCCGTCCTCGAGCAGATCAACAAATACGTCATCGCGTATTTCCGCGGGCAGCTTTTGGTTTGTCTCATCGACGGCACGCTCATCGGCATCGCTCTCTATTTTACCGGTCTGAACTTCGCGCCGCTCATCGGACTTCTTGTCGTGATTCTGACGATGATTCCGTACGTCGGCATTATTTTGTGTTGGGTTCCGGCGGTGCTGATTGCCGCCGGACAATGGGGCGACTGGTATCATCCCATCCTGGTGACGCTGGTTTTCATCGTCGTGCAAAATCTCGAAGCAGTGCTGATCGCGCCCAAGATTGTCGGAAATTCCGTCGGCCTGCATCCGATGACGGTTATCGTTTCCATTTTCGTCTGGGGCTTGCTCATCGGCGGATTACTTGGACCAATCCTTGCCGTTCCTTTAACGGCCACCGCGAAAGTGCTGTTGGCGCGCTACGTCTGGGGCCGTCGGCTCCGCGAAAAAGTAGCCGACGCCGTCGAGGAAGTCCCGGTCGTGAAACACGCCGAAAGCTTGGCGTAGCGTTTTCCGCGAGCCGCTGCTGTCCGGCAGTTGCATTCCCGTTCGCTTGCACGCATAACACTTCACGATGGCAGAGCACGTTCGACGAGTCCGGCGCAGACGCCGCGTAAAGCGAGTCCGCAATGGACAGTTGAAATTTACGCCGACGCGTCTGGCGATCTGTGCCGTCACGCTTCTTCTCGGTTACGCTTTCGGGTGGACGCTGCTCAGTTATGGACCGCAAGCGTATCGCGGCTGGCGCGAATCGCGCCTTCTCAAAGAGGCAACGGCGCTGCTCGCGAAAGAAGATTACGACGGCGCCACCCATGCGGCCCGCGAAGTTTTGCAGCTCCATCACGATTCGCTCCCGGCGTTTCGCATTCTGGCGGAGGCGAGCGAAAAACAGAACCGGCCGGAGACAGTCGCGTGGCGGGCGCAAATCGCCCGGCTCGAACCAGGCAGTGTCGACAGCCAGCTCAATCTCGCCTCGGCCGCGCTCCGTTTTGGGCAGCTCGATACCGCGCGCAAAGCGCTGGATTCCGTTACGCTCGCGGACCGCGACCGTGCCGATTATCACGTTGTCGCCGGCTGGCTCGCCCGCGCCCAGGGAAACGACGCCGATGTTGAAATGCATTTCGCCGCCGCGGTTAGGCAGGAACCAGGCAACGATCTCTATCAATTCAATCTCGCGGTGTTGCGCATTCGTTCGACCGCGCCGGAAAAACATGACGAGGCCCGCAAAGTTTTGGAGCGTTTGAAAGGCGTGCCCGCCTATCGCGCCGGCTCGCTCCGCGCGCTCCTTGGCGACGCCATTCAGGTGAATGATCTCCCGCGCGCCGATTCGCTCGCCCAGGATTTGCAAATGAGCCAGCAGGTGACCTTTTCCGATTATCTGCTCTGCCTCGAGTTCTATCGAAAGCTCGACGAAAAAAAGTTTTCCGCGCTCCTCGAAAAAGTGAAGCCCGTCGCGGCCCGCAACCCGTTTGATCTAGCGCTCCTCATGGATTGGCTGAACAAAAACGGCCTGGGAAGTGAAGTCCTGAAATGGATGGAGAAACTGCCCTCCGAGACCACCACCAATCCGCCGCCGGCCATCGCGATTGCCGACGCCTTTGCCGAGGCGAAAAATTGGTCGCGCTTGAAGCGCTGGACGCGGAGCGGCGCCTGGGGCGATTCGGAATATCTTCGCCTGGCTTACCAGGCCTACAGCTCCAAGCAATCGCGCCAGACCTCTTCCGACGCGGAATTTTCTTCGCTCTGGCGTTCGGCTGAGCGGGCGGCCGCGGAGCAGACCGATCGCGAAATCAATCTGGCGCGCCTGGCTTCGAAATGGAATTTGCCGGCGGAAGCGGAACAGCTCTGGCTGCGCGTGTCGAAGGACGCGCCTATGCGCCGCGAAGCGCTCGACGCTCTTTTCAAAATCTATCGCGCGAACAACGATCTGCCGAACCTCTACAAAATCGCGCAGCGGTTGCACGAGAATTCGCCTAACGAACCGCCGCTGGCTGCGAATTGCGCCCGGCTCGCTTTGCTCGTC
>Ga0307470_10000156_pt1 | contig 47653 bp, 37 predicted proteins | sample atmos_gasesAM3C__FD_204565 | JGI IMG/M metagenome (GOLD analysis project Ga0307470, IMG submission 204565) | Hardwood forest soil microbial communities from Morgan-Monroe State Forest, Indiana, United States - atmos_gasesAM3C_05 | ecosystem: Environmental > Terrestrial > Soil > Temperate forest... | reverse complement strand
CGCTAGGTAGGATGGGTATTCCTCACCCCCCACCGCCCCGCCCGCTCGGAATGACAGCCGGCTCTCGGAACCCGGACGATTCTTGCATCACCCCTGAGCATGCCTGACATCTTCATTCCCGAGGTGATCGAGCCGGACGAGAAACTTCCGGCGGATCTGGTTGCGCTTCGTCACTTCGCACGGCTCATGGACGAGGCGGTTCCCATTCCGGGAATGAAGAAACGCATCGGCCTGGATGCGGGACTCAGCCTCATCCCCGGCGTCGGGGAAGTCATCGGCGCGGTGCTTTCCACCTGGATCATCGTCGGTGCGCTCCGGCATCGCGTGCCGTTGATGCGCATCGGCCGGATGGTCCTCTATATCCTTCTCGACATGACGATCGGATCGATCCCGGTTGCCGGCACCATCTTCGACTGGCTGTTCGAAGAGAACGTCATCAACCTCAACGCGCTGCTGCTACATCGCGACCGCACCCGTCCGCCGCGTTCGTTCAAGGCGATCGCAGGCGCGGCCGTGATCATCCTGATCGTGATCCTCAGCTTCTCCATGGTCATGCTCGCCGGCGTCGTCGCCGCCATCATCTGGATTACATCGAAGCGCTGATGCTCTTCCGCAAGCAAAAGGCACATCGCTATCCGCGGCGCCCGGGGTTGCCGATCATCCGGCGGCGGTTGCCCGTGCGCTATCACATGAAGCATCAGTTCGGCGTGCGCGACGTCGCCTTCCTGCAGACGATGCACGCGCTGACCGGCGCGCCGATGTCGCAGGGAAACGTCGTCACGATTCTGAAGAATGGAGTGGAGATTTTCCCTTCGATGCTGGCCGCGATCCGGGCCGCGAAACGGACGATCAATCTCGAGTTCTACATCTACTGGGATGGCGAGATCGGCCGCAAGTTCGCGGAGGCGCTGGCCGAGCGCGCACGCGCCGGGGTGGAAGTCAAAGTCATTCTCGACGCTGTCGGCTCCGCCCAGATGTCGCAATCGCTGATCGACTTCCTGACGCGCAACGGCATCGACCTGGAGTGGTATCACCCGCTACGGTGGTACACACTTGCCACCTTCAATCACCGCACGCACCGCAAGCTGCTCATCGTCGATGGGCGCGTCGGCTTCTCCGGCGGCGTCGGCATCGCGGACAACTGGCTCGGCGATGCCGATTCGAAAGAGCACTGGCGCGACACGGTGGCCCGTGTCGAAGGCCCGGTCGTCTCGCAGATGCAGTTCGCCTTCATGGACAACTGGATCAAGAGCCGCGGCGAGCTGCTCACCGGTCTCGACTACTTCCCCGAAGTTCCGCGGGGCGGTTCACACCTGACGCAAGTGCTCAAGTCCTCGCCGACCGAGGGAAGCTCGATGGTGAAGCTGCTCTACATCATCTCGATTGTGAGCGCCGCGAAGTCGATCTACATCAGCAACGCCTACTTCGTGCCGGACAAAGACACGCTGCGCGCGCTCGAAGGAGCCGTGCGGCGTGGCGTCGATGTACGGGTAATCGTGCCCGGCGAAGAGAACGACGTCCCGATCGCGCGCCAGGCCAGCCGCTGGCACTACGAGCACATGCTCAAGCGCGGCATCCACATCTTCGAGTACCAGCCGACGATGATGCACGCCAAGACGATGGTAGTCGACGGCGTCTGGACGACGATCGGATCCTCAAACTTCGATGACCGTAGCTTCCGCCTCAACGACGAGGTGAACGTCAACGTCTACGACGACGGCATCGCCGCGCAGATGGAGGCGATGTTCCACGAGGATTTGAAACGCTGCGAAGAAGTGACCCTGCGCAAGTGGTTCAAGCGCGGGTGGCTGGACAAGATCAAGGAGAAAGCTGCTGAGCTCTTCCGGCCGCAACTTTAGTGCGTCGCCCCGGGGGCGACGCGTTGTCGGTTGTCGGTTGGTTGCATCGCTGGCGCGATGCGTTATCGGAGTCCGGCGACAACGCGCGAAGCGCAACCAACGAACCCGCAACTGTGATTGCGTAAGCACCGAAGCGCCGTCGGCTCGACGGCTGGACCGCTGCCGGCTCGGCGGCGACCAGCTCCGCTCGGGTAGGGAAAATGTCGCTGGAGTCACTCCTTAGTAGAAGTACTAGTAACAACACAGCCCGCTCGACGGGCAGGGGTGATGATGGTCCGCAAAATATGAAGCGATATCAAAGTTGGGACACTCGAGAAGAAGCTGGGGCTAAAACCCGGCGCTATCCGGAACGCCGACGGCAGCGACGCCCGCTCCGACAAGCGATTGGGAACTCTGCGAAAAGAGCAACGGAAGAAGTAACAGCTCCAGGCAACCGCCGGCGGGCCGCCAGCGTTACAGCCGCCGAGCCGGCGGCGCTCCGATCCGAGCCGCTACTTCACCGACGCTCCGCACACACACGAGTGACAACGCGCGAAGCGCAATCAACCGACAACTGACAACGCACGCGCCGCAGGCGCGTGCCTATTTGTGTATCCAGTCCGTATGCACGAACGGCGTGTCCGCACCCTTGTCATTCCGTTGGTACGTGTGTGAGCCGAAGTAGTCGCGTTGTGCTTGCGTCAGGTTCTGCGGCAGCTCGGCGCTGCGGTATGCATCGAAGTAGCTGAGTGACGCGGACATCGACGGCACCGCGATTCCGTTCGCCTGCGCGTAGGCCACGGTACGGCGCCAGGCCGCCTGCGACTTCTGCGCGTCGGCGGAGAACTCGTCGTCGAGCAGCAGGTTGCGCAGATCCGGTTTGCGCTCGTAGGCGCGCATGATCGAGTCGAGGAAACGAGCGCGGATGATGCAGCCGGCCTTCCAGATGCGCGCCATCTCGCGCATGTCGATTGACCAGTTCCATTCCTTCGATCCCGCCTCGATCAGCGCCATGCCTTGCGCGTACGAGCAGATCTTCGAAACGTACAGCGCGTCGTGAACATCGCTGATGAACTGCTTACGGTCGCTGACCGGCGCGGTATCGGCAGGTCCGCGCAGCACTTGCGATGCGCTGACGCGCTCCTCCTTCATCGACGACAACACGCGCGCGTCGATCGCGGCCGCGATCGTCGGGATCGGCACAGCCAGGTCGAGCGCGATCTGCGCCGTCCACTTGCCAGTACCCTTCTGTCCCGCCTTGTCGAGCACCTTGTCGACGAGCGGCGCGCCGGTCTCGGGATCCTTGACGCGGAAGATGTGCGCGGTGATCTCGATGAGGAACGACTCGAGCGGGCCGCGGTTCCATTCGTCGAAGATCGCCGCCAGCTCCTCGGGGTTCGCCCCCAGTCCTTTGCGCAGCATCTCGTACGCCTCGGCGATGAGTTGCATATCGCCGTACTCAATGCCGTTATGAACCATCTTCACGTAATGGCCGGCGCCGTCGGGGCCGACATGCGTCACGCAGGGACCGGAATCGCTCTTCGCCGCGATCGCTTCGAAAACCGGCTTGATCGCTTCCCACGATTCGTTCGAACCGCCGGGCATCAATGATGGGCCGAAACGCGCCCCTTCTTCGCCACCGGACACGCCCGAGCCGACGAAGTGCAGCTTCTTCGCTTCGAGCCGCTTCGTTCGCTCCTGCGTGTCTTTGAACCAGGAGTTGCCGCCATCGATGACGACGTCGCCCTCGTCGAGCAGCGGCATGAGGGCATCGATCGTCATGTCGACCGGCGCGCCGGCTTTGATCATCATCACGATCCGGCGCGGACGCTCGATCGCTTTCACCAGTTCGTCCAACGACTTCGTGCCGGTGAATTTCTTTCCCGCGGTCTTGGCGATGAAGCGGTCCGTCACGGTCGGTTCGCGGTTCCAGACCGCAACGGAAAAGCCGTGGTCTTCGATGTTTTGCGCAAGGTTCTCGCCCATCACCGCGAGTCCGATTACGCCGAATTGCGCTGCAGCCATTTACGTCTCCTTTTATGCTTTGACCTTCGACAGGGCGTTGGTCACAACGGTTGTCAGCGTCGCCAGTCCGGCATCGATGTTCTCACCGAGGTTGATGCTGATCGCGCGCCGCTTCCGGCTGGTCAGTGATTGCAGATCGCCGATCGCCTGCGCGCGCACGAGCACGCCGAAACTGAACTTCTCGTTCGGAATCGGCACGTCCTCGTGGCCTCCGCCGGTGAGCTGCATGTAGACGCCGGTGTCCGGCCCCCCTTTGTGCAACTGACCGGTCGAGTGGAGGAAACGGGGACCATAGCCGGTGGTCGTGGCGACGTGCAATTCACGCCCGATCGTCTCGCGAATAGCGGCGATCGCCTTGTCGCGCTCCGGCGTCTCCACGAAATACTCCGTGAGTGCCACGTAGTCGCCGGCCTTGACGCTGGCGAGGAGCGCGCCGATCGCAGCGGCATCATCAGGCTTCACTTGATGATCGTCGGTGTGCATCGTGCCGCTGGTTTTGAACTCTTCCAGCAGGCGCTTCGTGTTGTCCTTCGACTCCTGAACGTTCGGCTGATCGAAGGCATCGATGCCGAGGAGTGCGCCGGCGACGGCCGTTGCGAACTCCCAGGTGAAGAACGTCTCACCGAGGTCGAGCGGATCGTCGAGCACCTGATCGATGACCGGATGGCCAGCGTCGGCGAGAGCTTTCAGCGTGGACGTCATATCCGAGCCGCGCATGCGGACGCAGACGAAAAGCCGGTCGTTGCCGTAGTCGGCAGGATTGAGCAGCGGCTCGCCGGCGACCGGCAGGATGCCCTTGCCCTCCTTGCCCGTCGACTCCGCGATCAGTTGCTCGATCCAGAGTCCGAGCGTGTCGAGCGGCGCGGGCGTGATCAGGGTGAGCTTGTTGCGTCCCTGCAGCGCGAGCGAGCCCAGGACTGCGCCGAGCATCGCGGCAGGATTCTTCTTCGCGCTGGCTGCGCGGGCGATGTGACCTGCGTGAACGGCGCGGTCGAGGAGCGTCGCCACATCGACGCCGGCAATCGCGGCAGGCGCCATTCCGAAATAGGACAGGGCTGAATAGCGGCCGCCGATGTCGGCGCGATTGATGAAGATCTTGCGGAAGTTGTCCGCCTTCGCGTCGCGCCCGAGCTGCGTGTCGGGATCGGTCACGGCAACGAAGTTCTCACCCGCCTTGTCGCCCTTGACCGACTTCACGCGGTCGTAGAAGTAGCGGTGAAACATGGCAGGCTCGGTCGTCGTCCCCGACTTCGACGCAACGATGAACAGCGTGCGCGCCAGGTTGAGGTTCGACTCCAGCGCGTGTATCGCCTGAGGCACGGTCGAGTCGAGCACGTTCAGCCGCGGATAACCGTCCCGCTTACCGAACAGCCGTCGCGTCACCTCGGAACAGAGACTCGAACCGCCCATGCCGAGGACGATGACATCATCGAAATCGGCCTTCACGGAATCGGCGAACTGCATCAGCTCCGGTGCCGCCTTCGCCATCTCCTCGGCCACGACGAGCCAGCCGAGGGCGTTGGCGATGATCTTCTTGTGCGCGTCGTCGTTCTTCCAGAGCGTGGCGTCCTTGGCCCAGATGCGATCGACGAACTTCTCTTTCTCGATGCGCTGCGCGGCCTGATCGACGGTGGCCTGGGCGGCGCCGAGGTGCAGCGATTGGCGGCGGCCCAGTCCGCGAATGGCCTCATCGCGCCCTGCCTCGATCGTCGCCAGGAGCGACGCGAACGATTCGTCGAACGACTTGACGCCATCGTCCGTGAGCTTGCCGGTGATCGCCTCGAGGCTGAAGCCTTTTTCCGCGAACTTGCGCAGCACCTCGCGCGCTTCGTCCAGATCCGCTTCCAGCGTCATGGCCACGCGGCCGTGATCTTTGAACGCTTTGTACGTGGCTGGCGGAACGGTGTTGACGGTGTCGGCACCAATCAGCGACTCGATGTAGAGGACGTCGCTGTAGGCCGGATTCTTGGTGCCGGTCGATGCCCACAACGGACGCTGCACGTTGGCGCCGTGGTGGCGCAGCGCTTCCCACCGCGCGCCGCTGAACGTCTCCTTGAAGAGCTGATAGGCGAGCTTGGCGTTGGCGATCGCGATCTTTCCCATCAGCGCCCGAACCTCGGGATCGTCCTTTTCTTTGAGCTTGGCCTCGATCTGCTTCTCGGCCAGCGCGTCGATGCGGCTGACGAAGAAACTGGCGACCGAGGAGATCTCGTTGATGGGCAGGTTCTGCGCGACGCGGCGCTCCAGACCGCGGAGGTACGCCTCCATCACCTGCGCGTAGACGTCGTTGGAGAAGATCAGCGTGATGTTGATGTTGATCCCGGCGGCGATCGACTCCTCGATAGCGGGGATTCCTTCCGGCGTCGCAGGGATCTTGATCATCACGTTCGGGCGGGCAAGCGTCGAGAAGAGACGTTTGGCTTCGGCTGCAGTGCCGGCAGTGTCGCGCGCAAGAATCGGCGAGACCTCCAGGCTGCAGAATCCGTCGCCACCTTTGCAGCGGTCGTAGACGGGGCGAAAAACATCCGCGGCGTTGCCGATGTCTTCGATCGTGATGGCGTCGTAGATCTCTTCGCGCGACTTGTTCTGTGACGCCAGGGTGCGCAACTGCGCCTGGTAGTCGTCGCTGCCGCCGATCGCCTTCTCGAAAATGGTCGGATTCGAAGTCAGACCGCGCAGATCATCCTCATCGATCATCCGCTGCAATTCGCCGCTGGTGACGAGGCGCCGCTCCATCTGATCAAACCAGACGCTCTGGCCGGTTTTCGCCAGATCTCTCAATGGGTTGCTCATCTTGACCTCCGCAGTCGAAAGCATATCGCGTGCGCGGGGGTGGGGTGTCGGGAGTGGGAGAGACACCTGTGTTCGCTTCGTGTTCGAGGGAGTGGGGCGTCGGGAGTCGGGTGTCAGAGCGGGACCTGTTTGGCTTCGTGCTTGCGCGCTATTCGTCTACGCCGGCGCGCTTGATAGCGCGGGTGGCGATTCTTCCGATGAAGACGCTGACTGCGATGGCGATGACGCCGCCAACGATGTAGACCGTCTTCGTGATCAGACTCGCGTGTGTTGTCGCGGCCGTCGTGGCGGCGCTGCTGACGAAAACGAAGGCGACGGTTGCAGGAATGATCCCGATGAACGTGGCCGTCACGTAGCTCCAGAGCGGGATCGCAGTCAGCCCGAAGGCGTAGTTGAGCCAGGTGAACGGAAAGACGACTGCGAGGCGAACGAGAAAGACGATCTTCGTCCCGTCGCGCGCGATGGCGCGGTCGAGCGCCCGGAACTTCGCATTCTTCGCTGTCATCGCCTCCACCCGCTTGCGCATGACCGTGCGCGCGAGCAGAAACGAGAGGGTGGCCCCAAGCGTCGCTCCGATGACGACGACGATCACTCCGCCAACGAAACCGAAGATCGCTCCCGCCCCAAGCGTGAGGATTGACGCCGGTATGAACACGACGACACAGACCGCGTAGACGACGATGTAGACAACGTAGCCAATCGCGCCAAGGCCGCGAACATAGGTCTGAAAGTCGCGAAGCCAGTTCGCAACCGGCAGGACGCGGAACGCGACGATCAACGCGGCAAGGATGAGTATCGCCGCGGCGATCTTCACAACCTGCTTCGACATGGTTGTTTCATATCACCACGGAGACGCTGAATACGGAAAAGGTCTCCGTGACCTCAGTGTCCCTGTGGTTTCGTGAACCCGCGCTGGAGTAAACGTCGTCATTTCGAGCCTTGCAGCGCCGCCTTCGGATTCACGCGGGGTCGCTCGTGACTTGATTCTTCCGATGTCGTCGAATTCGCATCTGCCGTTGGGGCTATGACGTCTTCGGTGGCCGCGCCCTCAATCTCCAGGAGAGATATATCTTGCAACAACTCGCTGGAGCGAGCCTTTACTCGTTCCTGCGCCGCCGGCTTCATCTTCGAGAACAGCTCGTTGAAGTTGCGCTTCATTCGATCTCTCCTTCGCGTTTCAGCTCTGCCAGATGGCTCTCATAAAGCGCGTCCGCTTCCGGAACTTACTTCTCGCACCAGCGGTCGTCGCCTGCCTTTTGTCCCTCCCAGAAGAAGGATTGCGATTCGACGTGGATCGAAGGCATACAGCACACGGTACGGTTTACCAGAGTGAAATCCGAAGTTCACGCATCCGACCGTGGCGACTCCTTCAAACATCGGATGAGTGTGGAAAAGGGAGTGCCGGTCCCTTCGCCTGGAGTAACCCAATGCTCGTCGCGACGGATTCCTGCTCATCTTCGTCGAGCGTCTCCCACCACCCGTTGAGCTCATCCGTAACTTTGGCATCAATATATCTGGCTCACACAAGCAAAATGGATACAATCATTAAATGGTGCATCGCAAGCGGCGTGAGGGCCGGTCGGCGACGCTCAGCGGAGAGAATCACATGTCGGACATGGCCACCGCTTGGGTCGTCGTAACGGTAGTAGTGCCGTTACTGATCGGCGTAGGGTATAACGTGCTCGGCTATACCCCACCTGAATTCACGGTCGCGCGAGTGTGCTTTTCCATCGCGGCACTGATACTGGCTGCTGTGACGGTAATCTGGGCGTTGACAACGGACTGGCCGACATCTCCGCGCGTGGTCGTTGGTGGCCTACTAGCACTGCTCACCATCATCGGTTACCCAGAGCTTATGCGTTGGGTAGGCCAGAAGGAGTCGCGCACTCAGGGAAAGATGGTAGAGGCCGCGAGGAGTCGACTGTTCGCTAGAGTCAACACAATGATCGTCTCTAACTATCCTGGATGGCTCTTCTACCGAACCGACGGGCTGCAACCGGTTCTCCAGCCAATTGGCTTAGTGGTGAGCTGGTCTGTCACAAATACTTCATCCGTGCCGTTGCGCGTCACCAATTACTTATTCGACGTTCAAGTTGCGGGGAAATGGAACCGCGCCTTGAACGTAGCTTCGCTCAATCCAAAGGGCGTGTTTGCGGTGTTGAACGGCGATCTTGAACACGCCAAACAGAATGATTTCAGCAGTAATTGGTTTGACGCAAACGCACGCACCACCCCGATAGCACTGGGCGAAACAATCTCAGGGTGGTCATTTTTTGCGTGGCCCCGTGGATTGCGTGGTCCGAAAACGCCCGAGATTCAGCAATTGTCAATCACTATCGACAATACGTTAGGTGAGAGACAGCTGATCGCAATCAAGCCGCCAAAGGGCGAAGTTGGCCAGAGTGCGATAAGCGGCGGCGCAATAGTTGTTACTGGCCAACAAGCCGATTTGCGCGGCATACTGATACAGCCACCATCACGATGACGGATTGCCCGAGCACCCGAGGCAGGCTTCTTTGGGTCATGCTTCGACACTTCCAGATATCGTCGGGGAACAGCGCATCCGTAGGGCTCATCCAGGTCTTCGACTGTCCCGCGATCCTCGACGGTCGACGGCTAGAGCGCGTTGACGCCGATAGGGCCAGGGGTCAAGCGAAGTATTGGGAACCGTCCGAGAAAATGCGCGGGCGCGCCTTCGGACGCGCCCGCGCGGGAAACTTACTGCACGAACCGGATCATCACTTCTTCGGCGAAGTCGCGGGTGACGATTCCGTCACCGGCGGCTCCTGCGCCGAAGTAGTAGATGCACTGGTCGTTGCCGGCTTCGGTGCCGGCTTGGATTTGCCCTTGCGGCCAGGAACGCCGAGGGCGATACGCATGTCCTTGACGTGCGGAGCGAGACTGGCCGTTTCGGGACGCTTGGCCAGACGCTTCGCCAGAGCGTAAGTCGTCAGCGCTTCGCTTCCGGCCTTGTTCCTCGCCACGCGCACGCTGTGGCGGACGAAGAGAGCCAACGCTTCCAGCTCGTCCGCAACCGGGGAGTAGGCGTCGCCGAAGCTCCCCATATCGTGCATCTGGGCCTGCCCGGAATTGCCTCCCCGGGTGAGCTCCTCATTGTTGTGGATCGCCAGCGCCACGAGGTCGACGAACTCCGGAGGTACCGAGGCGGCGTAAGCGAGCTGGCGTCCGGCGTTGCTGGACTCCGGGATCACGAAATTCGGTACTCTCTGCTTCATCGCACGAATGTCATCGATGAGCGTTTGTGCGGCGTCCAGGTGGGACGCCGGCGGTTGTGTATCGGGTACTTCATTCGATTTGGACACTATGTCCTCCTTCTCAAACTGTTGATCAGAGCGAGCAGGTCGAGAGGAACGGAGGAGCGCGGCCTCGGAAGATCCGTCTTGGAGCCTCGGCGACGGTCAGTCGGACCGACCGTTGACGCCGGACATGAATGCAGAAGACGCGGCTGTTCTCGCGAGACAGCAACTTCAGCGAAGGGCGCCGGCGGATGATGAGGCGAATGCGTCCCGGAGCGGGGCCGATCCGCCGATACAACTCCGAGAGATCGAGCGGTGCGGTGCCACCGTCGACATAGCCGATCAGCACGGTGAAGGAGTCGTCCCAACGGTTGGAGATTGCTTCAAGCTTTTCCGCGGCGTCGATCCACCGAGCGACGACATCGATCATCAATCCCGGCGCATCGCCGGCGTACGCTGGTACGAGAGCGACGCTGTCGTTGGTTGCCCTCAGACACTCGGCTCCGCGTTCCAACCGTGCCGTGGCCTCACCGAGCCAGCCACAGATGCGCTGGAACTGTCGAGTAGCCCGGATCGGATGGTCCACGGCGAGCCTTTCGCAAGCGTTCAGGACGCGGCAGGATTGGTCGATCAGCCGCAGCGACCCGGCAATCGCCCGGCGCGTGCGACGGAGCGATCGAATCCACGATTGCCGCCGCTCGCGACACAGGGCGTCCGCGCGCAGTCCTGCCCTACGCGGCCGCTTGCCGCTTTTTCCAAGGGTAGCTTCTGTCTGTGCTCTGGTCATGTGAGTCTCCATGACAGTCCCAAACGCCACACAAAGCAGTCACCGAAACATTTTGTCGTGTACCTGCTTAGACGTTCGTCGCGTGGAAAGGTTACGCAATGAAACGCTTGTTCAACCGCAAGATAACTGAGGTCAACAAGTTACGGAGCGCGTCGGTCATGCTCAACGTACCGGTCCCGCAACCATATCGACGTGGTCAGCCGACCGAATACTCTTGTTCCGCAACCGCGCGAAACCGCCAGGGAGCCCCTTTTAAGAGGTCAGTCGACCGCTTGAAAGCAGTCCGCAAAGGCTTGGACGGGGTCCATCGACCGCTTGAAAGAGGTCGGCAACCCCTTTAAAGAGGTCAGTCAACCCTTTTAGAGAGATCGCCAACCCCTTTAAAGACGTCGCCAAACCCCTTTAAAGAGGTCGTCAACCCCTTTTAAGACGTCGGTCAACCCCTTTCAAGGAGTCCGCGAACGAATAAAAGAGGTCAGCCGGCCGCTAAAAAGGAGTCCGCAACCCCATGAGAGGGGTCAGCCGACTCCAACTTCGACTTCATGGAGCGACTACCCTCGGACGAACGGCCCGGTCACGCCGCTCGGCCAATTCCGCTACGAGAACAAATCCGCCTGCTTGCGGGTCGCGCCCATCGCGTAGCCGAGGTGGTCGTAGGCGAGCTTGCTGGCCACGCGGCCGCGCGGGGTGCGCTGCAGGAAGCCGATCTGGATCAGGTAGGGCTCGTAGAGGTCTTCGATCGTGCCGCGGTCTTCGGCGATCGATGACGACAACGCGCCGACGCCGACCGGGCCGCCGCTGAAACGCTCGATGATCGTCGTCAATAGTTTGCGGTCGATCTCGTCGAGGCCGAACTCGTCGACTTCGAGCATCTCCAACGCCTCGCGTGCGATGCCCACGTCGATCTTCCCTTCGCGCTTGACCTCGGCGAAGTCACGCACGCGGCGAAGGAGGCGGTTGGCGATGCGCGGCGTGCCACGCGATCGGCGGGCGATCTCGTGGGAGCCATCCGCGGTGACTTCGATGTTCAGTATGTCTGAGGAGCGGCGAACGATGATCTCGAGCGACTCGACGTCGTAAAAATCGAGGCGGTGCACAATGCCGAAGCGGGCCCGAAGCGGCGCGCTGAGAAGACCGGCGCGCGTCGTGGCGCCGATGAGCGTGAAGTGCGGCAACTCCATCTTGAGCGTGCGCGCGGCAGGGCCCTGGCCGATGACGACGTCGATGTAGAAGTCTTCCATCGCCGAGTAGAGAACTTCCTCGACGGGCGCGGGCAAGCGATGAATCTCGTCGATGAAAAGGGTGTCGCCCTTCTCGAGGTTGGTGAGGGTGGCGACGAGATCGCCCGCTTTCTCGAGAGCCGGACCGGAGGTCGATCGGACCGCGGCGTCCATCTCGTTGGCGATGATGTTTGCGAGAGTCGTCTTGCCGAGGCCGGGCGGACCGAAGAGGAGAACGTGGTCGAGCGGTTCGTGCCGTTTGCGGGCGGCAGCAATGGAGATGTCGAGGTTCGCCTTGACCTTCTGCTGGCCGATGTACTCGCGCAGCCTCCGCGGCCGCAGCGACAACTCCACCGTCGCGTCATCTTCGACGGGAACGGCGGAAAGGATGCGGTCGTCAGCCATCCCCCTCAGTTTACATCTGCGAACATCTGCGTAATCTGCGGATAAAGGCTTCATCCGCAGATGGCGCAGATGAACGCAGATAGAAGCAGCTCAGTACATACCCAACTGCAGCTTGGCGGCCTCGGACATCATGCTGCGGTCCCACATCGGGTCGAAGACGACTTCGACGTCGGCCTGCTTCACGCCCGGGAGCGCTTCGACTTTCGATTTCACGTCCGAGGCGAGCACGGGGCCCATGCCGCAGCCGGGGGCGGTGAGGGTCATCTTGATCTTCACGTTCTTGGCGCCCTCGGCGTCTTCGAGCTCGCAGAGGTAGACGAGGCCGAGGTCGACGATGTTGACCGGGATCTCGGGGTCATAGCAGGTCTTGAGCTGATCCCACACCATCTCTTCGAGTTTCGCCGGCGCGACTTCTTCGCCTGGAGTGTCGGCGCCGGGCACAGACTGCGGCGTCTTGCCGATAGCCTCAACCTCCTTGCCGGAGATGCGGACCATGAGGCCGCGTTCGGTGATGAGCGTGTAGGAGCCGCCCAGCGATTGCGTAATCGTGGCGCGGGCGCCCTCGGGGACGAGAACTTTTTCGCCGCTCGGAATCATGACGGCTTCGGCGCTGCGGGAGAGGGTGACTTCTTCTCGGATGTTCATAGTTTTTTGGGGGTCGCTGGTCAGAGATAAGAGATCAGAGACTAGAGATCAGGTCAGTAAACCTGATCGCCAGGCCCTTTTCTCTGATCTCTTGTCTCTAATCTCGGTCATTCCGTCGATACCACTTCTTTGTCCCCTTCGATTGCGCTGTTCAGCGTGTGCCAGGGTAGCGAGGCGCATTTGACGCGCGCCGGGAACTCCGACACGCCTGAGAACGCGGCCAGGCGGCCAAGTTCTGCCGTGCTGAGGCTGCCGGGCTCACCGGTCACGAGCTTGTGGAAGACGTCGAAGAGTTGATGCGCTTCCTGCGTGGTCTTTCCTTTCAACGTCGAGCTCATCACGGATGCGGACGCCTTCGAGATCGCGCAGCCGTTGCCGGTGAACCCGATGTCTTTGATCGTCTCCCCCTCCATCTCCACGAAGATCGTGTAGTGATCGCCGCAGAGCGGGTTGTAGCCATCGACGGTTCGAGTCGGATGGGCCAGCTCGTGAAAGTTGCGAGGGTTCTTGTTGTGGTCGAGGATGACCTGCTGGTAGAGCTCACGAAGGTCGGACATGTTCTAGCGGAATACCTCGATGACTTTTTCGAGACCAGCGACGAGCGCGTCGGCCTCGTCACGTGTGTTGTACATCGCGAACGACGCGCGCCCGGTTGCGGGAACGTTAAAACGCATCATCAGCGGCTGCGCGCAGTGATGGCCGGTGCGGATCGCGATCCCCTGGTCATCGAGGATGGTTCCGATGTCGTGGGGGTGAACGCCTTCGAGCACGAAGGAGATGACGCAGGCCTTCTCCGCCGCGGTGCCGATGATGCGCAATCCGTCGAGCTCGAGAAGCCGCTTCGTCGCGTAGTGCAGCAGATCCTGCTCGTGCGCGGCGATGCGCTCGATCCCGATCGCATTCATGTAATCGATGGCCGAGGCCATGCCGATGACACCGGCGATATTCGGCGTCCCCGCCTCGAACTTGTAGGGGAGCGCGTTGTACGTCGTCTTCTCGAAGCTGACTGAGAGGATCATGTCGCCGCCGCCCTGCCACGGAGGCATGGCATCGAGGATCGCTTCCTTCCCGTACAGCACGCCGGTGCCGGTCGGACCGTAAATCTTGTGGCTGGAGAACGCGTAGAAGTCGCAGTCGAGCTCGCGCACATCGACGTGAAGATGCGGAACGCCCTGCGCGCCGTCGACCAGAACTACGGCGCCGGCGGCGTGGGCCAGAGCGATCATTTTCCTGATCGGATTGATGGTGCCGAGGGCGTTGGAAGCGTGGCCGAAAGCGACGAGCTTCGTCCGCGAGGTCAGCAACTTCTGGAACTCGTCGATGAGAACTTCGCCGGAATCGTTCACCGGCGCGACGCGCAGGTGCGCTCCTTTTTCGTCGCAGAGCATCTGCCACGGCACGATGTTGGAGTGATGTTCGATGGCGGTGATCAAGACCTCGTCACCGGCACCAACGTTCCTGCGCCCCCACGTCTGCGCAACGAGGTTGATCCCCTCGGTCGTGCCGCGCGTGAAGACGATCTCTTTTTCGTCGCGCGCGCCGATGAATCGCTTCACGGTCGTGCGCGCATTCTCGTACGCGGCCGTGGCAACTTCGCTGAGGTAGTGAACGCCGCGATGCACGTTCGAGTTCTCGTCGGTGTAATAGCGAACGATGCGATCGATGACGTGCTGCGGCTTCTGCGTCGTCGCGGCGTTGTCGAGATAAACCAGTTTGCGGTCTTCGCGCACGCTCCGGTGCAGGATCGGGAAGTCGCGGCGGATGCGATCGACGTCGAGTGAATCGGCGACGCGAGACGACGGGCCGGCCTGCGTTTCCGTAGCGGCGCTCATCAATTGATCACCTCTTCGGCTCGTCCGAGCTTCTCCGCGATACGCCCTGGCATTCGCAGGAAGAGCGCGCCCGCCGCGGTCTCGCGTACGACGGCGACCTTCATCCGCTCGACGATCTCGCTGGCGAATGCATACACCAGCAAATTGCGCGCTTCCTCGGCGCTGATCCCGCGCGAGCGAAGGTAGAAAAGCGCTTCTTCGTCGAGCTGCCCGATCGTCGAGCCGTGGTTGCACTTCACGTCGTCGTTGTGGATCTCGAGCGACGGCTTCGAATCGATGACGGCAGTCTCCGACAGCAGCAGGTTCTTGTTCGTCTGCCGCGAGTTCGTCTTCACCGCGTCCGGCTCGACGATGATGCGGCCGTCGAAGATGCCGCGTGCGTTCTCGTCGAGGACGCCTTTGAAGAGCTCGATGCTGTCGCAGTGCGGCGCGACATGATCGATCACAGTGTGATTGTCGACGTGCTGGCGGCCGGAGAGGACGAAGATCCCTTCCATCGAAAGGCTGGCTCCTTCGCCGGCCAACGCTGCGTTGATCTCATTGCGCACCAGACCACCGCCGATGGCGATCGTGCGCGACGTGACGTTCGACGAGCGCTCCTGATGGATCTGCACCGTGCCGATGTGGAAGGCGTCAAGCGATTCATTCTCGTATTTGTAGTGATCGACGACAGCCCCTTCGCCGGCGACGATCTCCGTGACCGTGTTCGTGAAGTAGGGCCCACTGCCGAAGAACGTCTCGACGACCGTGATCTGGCTTCCGCGGCCGGCAACGATCAGGTTGCGCTGTTGCGTCATCACCGGATGTTCCTTGATGGGTGCGGAAACGGAACAGACGTGAATGAAGCCTTCCACAACGGTTCCGGGCGCGATCTCGATGTAGGCGCCATCCTGCCAGAGCGCTGTGTTCAGCGCGGTCATGGCGTGCTTCTCGTAGTCGGCATAGCGCGCGAAATGCTGCGCGAATGATTCGCTCTCCATCGCCTCGCGCATCGGTACGATCCTGATTCCGGGGTGCTCGTTCGCGAGCGCGGCACGGTTCGCGTAGAGCATTCCGTTGACGAACATCAGCTCAGCAGCCGCCTTCTCACCGAATGGCGAGGTACCTGTCCGGTCGTTCGGCAGCTTCCGATCGAATTTCCAGTCGTTGCTGGCAAGCGCCGCAAGGGAGGTGTACTTCCACTCCTCGAGCCGCGTGGTGGGCCAGCCGAGGGTGTTGAAGCGCTCCGCTGCCTGCGCACGGATGCGGCGGACGCGCTCCGGCTCGCCATCGATGTTTTCAGGTTCGATGGCGGAGAGCGGGATCTCGCGATCAAGAACGCTGCTCATTTGGCCGCCGCGACCTCTTCAGCGTTTGATGAAGCGACCTCACGTTCGACCCACTCGTAGCCCTTCTGCTCGAGCTCTTCCGCCAGCTCCTTGCCGCCCGATTTCACGATCCTGCCGTCGGCGAGAACGTGAACGAAGTCAGGGACGAGGTAACGAAGCAGACGCTGGTAGTGCGTGATGACCAGCACCGAATGCCGCTCGCTGCGAAGCGCATTGACGCCTTGCGCGACGATGCGTAGCGCATCGATGTCGAGGCCGGAATCGGTCTCGTCGAGGATGGCCAGCTTCGGATCGAGCACGGCCATCTGGAAGATCTCGTTGCGCTTCTTCTCGCCGCCCGAGAATCCTTCGTTGACGCCGCGGCTCATGAACGCTTCGTCGAGCTCGACGAGCTTCATCTTCTCGCGTGCAAGTTGCAGGAACTCCATCGCGTCCAGCTCTTCCTCGCCGCGATGCTTACGAACAGCGTTGAGCGCGGCTTTGAGGAAGTAGATGTTGTTCACACCGGGGATCTCGACCGGGTACTGCATGGCCAGGAAGACGCCTTCCCGCGATCGCTCTTCGGTCGGCAGAGTCAGGAGGTCCTTCCCCTGAAACAGCACACTTCCCGAGCGCACTTCGTACTTCGGACGTCCCGCCAGAACATTCGCGAGCGTCGATTTTCCGGAGCCGTTCGGCCCCATGATTGCGTGTACCTCGCCTACGCCGACATGCAGCGTCAGGCCTTTGAGGATTTCCTTGCCGTCGATTCCGGCGTACAGGTCTTTGATATCGAGCATTAACCGACTGATCCTTCCAACGAGACTCCCAACAACTTCTGCGCTTCCACTGCGAACTCCATCGGCAATTCTTTGAACACTTCGCGGCAGAAGCCGTTGACGATCATCGAGACGGCGTCCTCCGCGGAGATGCCGCGCTGCTGGCAGTAGAAGAGCTGGTCTTCGCCGATCTTCGACGTCGATGCTTCGTGCTCCATCTTCGCCGTCGAGTTGCGCACTTCGATGTACGGGAACGTGTGTGCGCCGCACTTGTCGCCGAGGAGGAGCGAGTCGCACTGCGAGTAATTGCGCGCCCCTTCGGCCGACTTCATGATCTTCACTTCGCCGCGGTAGGTCTGCTGTCCGTGGCCAGCGGAGATTCCCTTCGACACGATCGTCGAGCGGGTGTTCTTGCCGAGGTGAATCATCTTCGTGCCGGTGTCAGCCTGCTGGCGGTGGTTGGTCAGTGCGACGGAGTAGAACTCGCCCACCGAGTTGTCGCCCTGCAGGATGCAGCTCGGGTACTTCCAGGTGATCGCGGAGCCGGTCTCCACCTGCGTCCAGGAAAGCTTCGCGTTCTTGAAGGCCTTGCCGCGTTTGGTGACGAAGTTGTAGATGCCGCCCTTTCCTTCTTTGTCGCCCGGATACCAGTTCTGCACGGTCGAGTACTTGATCGACGCGTTGTCGAGCGCAACGAGCTCGACGACCGCGGCGTGCAACTGGTTCTCATCGCGCATCGGCGCGGTGCAGCCTTCGAGATAGCTGACGGTGGCGCCTTCATCGGCCACGATCAGCGTCCGCTCGAACTGGCCGGTGCCGGCACTGTTGATGCGGAAGTAGGTCGACAGCTCCATCGGACAGCGAACGCCTTTAGGGATGTAGCAGAACGAGCCGTCGGTGAAGACGGCGGCATTGAGCGTGGCGAAGAAGTTGTCGGTGTAGGGAACGACCGATCCGAGGTACTTGCGGACGAGATCAGGGTGCTTCTGAACGGCATCCGAGAATGAGCAGAAGATGATGCCCACCTTGGCCAGCTCGGCGCGGAACGTCGTCGCGACAGAGACGGAGTCGAAGACCGCATCGACGGCGACGCCCGACAAGCGCTTCTGCTCATCGAGCGAAATGCCGAGCTTCGCGAACGTTGCGCGCATCTCCGGATCGACTTCGTCGAGCGAGTTGAGCTTCTTTTTCTGCTTGGGCGCCGAGTAGTAGACGATTGCCTGGTAGTCGATCGGTCCGTACGTCACGTTTGCCCACGTCGGTTCTTTCATGGTGAACCAGTGACGAAGGGCTTTGAGCCGGAACTCGAGCATCCACTCAGGCTCGTTCTTCTTCGCGGAGATGAGCCGGATGATGTCTTCATTCAGTCCGGGCGGCGCCTGATCGGCTTCGATGTCGGTAACGAAGCCGTATTTGTATTCCTGACTGGCAATCTGTTCGATGGTGCTGCTCATAGTTGACTCTCAGCTCTCAAGGACAACATTGGCTTGTCGATCTGTGCCACCGGCATGACGCCGCGGGTGAGGTCGCCGAGCGTGACTTGTTCGAAGGCACCCTTGACCGCGCGGTTGATGCCGAACATGAAGCGGCGCGACGGGCACGCTACACGAATCGCGCAGGCGGCATGGCCCTGGTCGTCCGTCGTCTCGCATTCGACGAGATCCCAGGGACCTTCAAGCGCCTCGATCAGGTACCCGAGCGTGACTGATTCCGCATCGCCGCGAAACGAATAACCGCCTCCAACGCCGCGCTGCGATTCGATGACCTCACTCTGGTGAAGCATCTTTAGCACTTTCGTAACCATCGGAACCGGGAGGTGGTAGAACCCGGCGATCTCACGCGCCGAGGCTACTTCGCCGTTATGCCGGGCGAGATAGACGGCGGCAAGGAGTCCGTAGTCAGTGAGTTTGGAGATTTTGAGCATCGCAGTTCCCGAAGTGAGCGAAACAGTACCACTCCGGTACGGTATACACAACCATCGGGGAGCCCCACACCTTCCCCCACCCGTCAAATGTGGTACTCATGCGAGACTTTTTTGTGCTAAATTGGTCGAACCTCAATCAGCGATGAGCGACTGATCCTTTTGGGATCGTGACTTGAGTCACAGGCCAATGTTTGCAAGACACTTATATTCCCAAAACCAAACACCAGCCCGGTTGCGGTGGCGTGGGCGTCACCGCTGGATCTACATCTAACAATCAGGACTCAGGAGGAGAAATCGTATGAACAAAATGGTTACGCGGCTCTCACTTTTCGTACTCATGTTCTTGCTGGTCACCATGTCCGCTTCCGCTCAGGCGACGCGTACGTGGGTCTCCGGCGTCGGTGACGACGTCAACCCGTGCAGCCGCACCGCGCCTTGCAAGACGTTCGCGGGCGCGATCTCGAAGACGGCATCCGGCGGTGAGATCGATGTTCTCGATCCGGGTGGGTTCGGAACGGTCACGGTCACTAAGCCGATGACCTTCGACGGAACCGGCACGTTTGCCTCGTCGCTGGCCTCAGCCACGACCGCCTTCCTCATCAATTCGTCGGTAGCCAACACGACAGTCGTCATTCGCGGCATCTCCATCAACGGGGCCGGAACGACCCTGGGCGTCAAGGGCGTCCGCGTTCTCACGAACGCCGGTGCAACCGTCAACGTGCACGTCGAAGATTGCGTCATCTTCAATTTCAGCACCGCCGGTATCAGCGTCGAGACGAGCGCCACGTCGAACACCTTTGTTCGCAATACTGCGATCCGGAGCTGCGTCGATGGCATCGCTATCCAGGCCACCGCAGGCACGGCCAGCCTTCACGTCGAGAACTCCAAGATCGATGGGAACAGCGGGAATGGCATCAATCTGAACGCCAATTGCAAAGCATCGTTTGCGGGATCGAGCATGAACCATAACGTCGTAGGTCTGCTCGCATCAACGAGCTCGGTCGAAGCGGATGTCGACCGCTGCGACATCGACGGCAACCAATATGGCGTGTACGCAGGCAACGGAGGCGGGCCGACCGTGCGCCTGACCCACTGCATGATTACCGCCAACACCATCCAGGGCGTCTTCCTGAACGGCGGCACCGTCAGAGGCTTCACCAGCAACCTCATCGAGGGGAATGCTGCCGGCAACTCGGTAACGAACATCGTCGCGCCTCAATAACACGCTCCCATCTCTCAACACTCAACCCCTTGCGTCGCGTGACGCAAGGGGTTTTTTATTGGCATGCTCGATGCGATGGATCAGGGCAATGACCAACCGCTCTCTCGCGCTTATCGTCGCGTTCGCCCTCGTGGCCTGCCGGGGCCAGGATCAGCCCAAGCGAGCGACACCGAACTACGAAGTTGTCTCCGAGGGTTCCGCGGACGGAGTCACGTCAACGATCAACGGTCCGGGAGAGAAGCCCGCGCCGGTCACGGACACAAACGCCGACACCACGACGAACTTCACGCTCCCGAACAATCCGAGTCCGCTCGGCAACGAAACCGCCGGCACGAGCCTCGCCGGAACGCTGCCATCAACTCCGAGCTATCCATCCGGACCGAGCACCGCCCCCGTTCGCCGCCTAACCCAACCACGCACGGACACAAACGGGATGGCCAGTTCCAGCGCCCCCATCGTGATCGACACGATCGGTATTACGCCGCCGATGACAAAAGATACTCGCACGAAGCCGCGCTCGGACTCGGACGCCGACACGACGACGGCGGCATCCGACACCGCTAACACCACATCGACAGCGGCGGAAGCGACGTCTTCCGCACCAAAGAAGAGAACTAACGCTGGCAAGAAGCCGGAAGACCAGCCGCCGCCACCGCCTCCGCCGACAGACACGACCGGCACGCAGGGATAGTTGTCTCCGACTCCCCACCCCCCGACTCCCCACTCCCACGTTAGAATGCGCGCCCGATGCCGCGCCTTTCCTTTCAAGACCTGATCTTTCGCCTCCAGACCTTCTGGGCCGAACACGGCTGCATGATCGAAACACCGCTCGATGTCGCCGTCGGCGCCGGCACGATGCACCCCGCAACCTTCCTGCGCGTCCTGGGGCCCGAGCCCTGGAACGCCGGCTACGTACAACCGTCGCGCCGCCCCGCCGACGGCCGCTACGGCGACAACCCTTTCCGTCTCGGCAAGCACTATCAGTTTCAGGTTGTCCTCAAGCCGGCGCCGTTGAACGTGCAGGACCTCTATCTCGACTCGCTGCGTGCGATCGGCCTCGATCTCACCCGCCACGACATCCGCTTCGAGGAGGACAACTGGGAGGCTCCCACCCTCGGCGCCTGGGGCGTCGGCTGGCAGATTCTGCTCGACGGCATGGAGATCACGCAGTTCACCTACTTCCAACAGGCTGGTGGAATCGACCTGTCGCCCATCTCCGCGGAGATTACCTACGGGCTGGAGCGACTGACGATGTTCCTATCGCGCCGGGCGAGCGTCTACGACATCGAGTGGGGAGCAGGCTTCGGCTACGGGCCGGTGCGCAAGCAGGATGAATACGAGTTTTCGAAGTACTACTTCGAGACCGCGGACATCGACATGCACTGGCAGCTATTCAAGTTGTATGAAAAGGAAGCGCAACACTGCCTCGATGAATCGCTTGTGCTCCCTGCATATGAGTGGACGCTGAAGTGCTCACACGTCTTCAACACGCTCGATGCACGTGGCGCGGTTTCCGTGACCGAGCGCGTCGGCGTGATGAAGCGCGTTCGTGATCTCGCAGTACGCTGCGCGCATCAATTCCTCGCGTCGCGGGAGGCGCTCGGATTTCCCCTGCTCAATCCACTGGGAAATCCGCCAGCCAATCCGCTCATCGGGGAGCGCGCGTAATGGCCGAATACTTTTTTGAGTTGCTTACGGAAGAGATTCCCGCGTGGATGCACGAGGCCGCACACGCTGCCTTGCTCCAGCAGCTGACGAAACTGACCCACGACCTCGGCGAGCCTGCCGGCGATCGCAACCCCGTCATCGTCAACAGCACGCCGCGCCGCATCATCTTCTTTCTCTCCCGCATTCCTTTGCGCGAGAACGACCGCGAGGAAGAAGTCAAAGGGCCGCCGATCAAGGCGGCGTACGACGCGGAGGGGAAGCCGACGCAGGCACTGAATGGCTTCCTGAAAAAGAACAACGCGGCGATTGAGGACCTGATCACAGGCGGCGGCGACTACATCCGCATCCTGCGCCAGATCAAAGGCCGCGCGGCGGGTGAGATCCTGCAGCAACGCATTCCGCAGATCGTCGAATCGCTTCGCTGGCCGAAGATGATGCGATGGGGAAACGGCGAGCACTCCTACATCCGCCCGATCCATTCGGTCGTCTCCATTCTCGACGGCGCGCATCTTCCGATCACGATTTTCGGCCTGGCATCGGCAACGACGACAGTCGGCCATCGCACGCTCGCGCCGCAGAGAATCGAGGTGACCTCGTACAACGACTACGTCACGAAGCTTGAGCTGAACCGCGTCGTGATCGACGCCGAGCGCCGCCGCCACGTCATGGCCGAGCGCGCGCGTATCCTCGCCAATGAGGCCGGAGGAACGCCGGCGATCGACGCTTCGATCTGGTCGCAATGGCAGTACCTCACCGAATACCCCGGCGTCGTGCGCGCCGAGTTCGGCGGCGATTATCTGGCGTTGCCGGAAGAGGTGCTCGTCACGGTGATGCGCGTACACCAGAAGCAACTGCCAATTCGCACCGCCGCCGGAAAACTCACGAGCTCATTCCTCGCCGTTCTCGACAACGACGGTGATCCTGACGGCAACGCCGCATACGGCAACTCGTTCGTCACCAACGCCCGATTCGCCGACGCGAAGTTCTTCTACGAGACCGATCGCAAACGAACGCTCGAATCGCGCCGCGATCAGCTCTCCCATCTGCAGTTCCAGGAGAAGCTCGGAAACTACCTGCAGAAGACCGATCGCATCGAGCAGATCGCCGCCGCCATCACCGACGATCCCGAAACGCTCGCCGCCGCGCGCCTTTGCAAGACCGACCTGGTCACCGAAATGGTGAAGGAGTTCACCGAGCTGCAGGGAAACATCGGCGGCATCTACGCTCGCGAAGAAGGCATGCCGGAGAACACCTGGCAGGCCGTCTACGATCACTACCTTCCCATCAACATCGATGACGCGCTGCCTCGCACGCGCAGCGGCGCGGTGGTATCACTCGCCGACAAGATCGACACACTGGTCGGATTCTTCCTGGTTGGAGCGAGGCCGACGGGCTCGAAAGATCCGTTCGCTCTTCGCCGCGCCGCACAGGGCGTTGTGCAGATTCTGCTCAACCGTGACAAGCGAAGCGTGAAGATCGGAATCGACAAGCTGATCGATGTTGCGCTTCAATCGCACGAGCAACCCAGCAACCCCGCAACCCAGCAACTCAAAGCCGACCTTCTCGGCTTCTTCACGGAGCGTATTCGCACGCTACTCGAAGCGTCCGCCTACGGCTTTGCATACGACGAGATCGCCGCGGCGATGGAAGCGGGTTGGGAGTCGTCGCTCACCGATCTTGTCGATCGCATCGCCGCGGTCAAAGCGATGCGCAACGAGCCGAACTTTCTCTCGATTCTCGACTCCGCAAAGCGCATTGCCAACATCACGGCAGGCCAGCAGATCGCGGCGAGCATCGATCCCTCGAAGCTGGAGAACGCTGTCGAGAGCCGGCTGGCCAGTCTTGCGGCGGTTGTGAGCACGCAAATCGAGGAGATGATCGGGGAGCGCGACTACAAACGTGCTCTCGAGACATTCGCGGCCATGGCGCCGGAGTTGGAGACCTTCTTCGACGAAGTCATGGTCATGGTCGATGACGAAGCACTGCGGCGAAACCGGATGGCGCTATTGCACAAGATCGGCAGTGCCGTCGCCGGCATCGCTGACGTTACCAAAATCGTCGTGGACCGGCGCGAGTATCGGACGTGAAGTCACGCCTGCTCCTCGCGCTTCTCCTCTTCGCGAGCTGCTCGCGCCCGGCCCCTGAACATCCGGCGAAGCCGAATGAGCCGGGTGCACTGCCCACCGACATCATCAATGAGCAGTCGAGTCTTCTCGATCTCTCCCGAGGAGCGACGATCGTTTCAAGGACCGGGGAGACGATGCTGCCCGTGTCGGCCGTCAGCACGATCGACGGCGACATCGGCACGTTCTGGCAGACTCCTCCTCACGATTTTCCGCAGTCGATCGTCATCGCCCTCGGTGCACCGAGCCGCATCGATCGAATCGGGATCCGTTCGCTGGAAGTAGGCTTCGAACCAAAGAGCCTGCCCTTCGAAAGCTCGCTCGACGGCACGACCTGGCAGCCGCTGGCGACCATGACACCGAAGCGGAGTGAACTGGCGCAGTGGCTGGATGTAGCGCCAACGACTGCCTTGTATCTGCGCATCAACATTCCGGCTCCGGCTACTGCGGGGCACGACGCTCGCCTCCACTCCATCTACGCTCGCGGCGCTGAGATCGCGCCTCGCGCCGATCCTCCCATCGATGGCTGCTGGTCGATCAACGGCAGCGCCGCTTTGTTCGTCCAACGCGGCATTCGCGCGACAGGCGTGCTGATGCGAGGAGCACAGCCGATCTTCCTCGAGGGAGGCTCGACGGGACGCGTCTGGCGATTCAATTGGATTCACGGCAACGACTTTGGTTGCGACGCACTCGCAGTCTCGCCGGACGGCAAACACTTCAGCGGCATCGAATGGCATGAAGAGGCCATCCCCCTGTTCCGCGGGATGCCGTGGTTCGGCGAACGGACGACCTGCACCCCTTCCGTTATGCGGAACGACGTCGAACTGGCGTTGCTTCACCGCGCCAACCGAGTCGCGCTGTTCGGGCTGCAGTTCGATGCATCGGGCAACCTCCTTCGCGGTCCCAGCCGTGAGGAATTGCAGTCGCTGCTGAAGATCATTCGCGCGGCGCCGCCGATCGACATCGTTGCGCATGAGTTCCGTCAACCCGATGCGCGGCGCAACAAAGAGGTAGCGCAGCGTGAAATCGATTCCGTCAAGGCCGAGTTGGGGAACCTCGGCGCTGACATGTCACGCATTTCCTTCCGCGTGGCAGGAAGCGACGATCCGCGCCAAAAGCCCGAAAGCGATATCGCCCGCGTGGTCTACAGCAGCGTCGAGGTAGAAGTTCGGAGATAATCGCGCCGCAATGGAGCAGCCAACCTACGTCTACTATTTCGGTGACGGCCACGCCGCGGGCAACGCTCAAATGAAGGACGTACTCGGCGGCAAAGGCGCAGGCCTCGCCGAGATGACCAACATCGGCGTTCCCGTGCCTCCCGGCTTCACCATCTCGACGGCCGTCTGCACGTACTTTTACGCGCACGGCAAAACCTATCCTCCCGAGCTCAAGGACGCCGTCGCCGAGAACCTCGGCAAGGTCGAACAGTCGGTCGGCCGCAAGTTCGGGGACCGCGAAAAGCCGCTTCTAGTCTCCGTCCGCTCCGGGGCTCGCGCCTCCATGCCGGGCATGATGGACACGATCCTCAATCTCGGTCTCAACGACGAGACCGCGAAAGGTTTGGCGGCATCGTCGAAGGACGAACGTTTTGCTCTCGACTCCTACCGCCGCTTCATCCAGATGTACTCCGGCGTCGTTCTCGAGATCGACAAGGATCATTTCGAGCACGAGCTCTTCTCGCTGCGGGACAAATCGGGAGTCAAGACCGACGCAGAGATCCCTGCTGAGGGTCTTCGTGGTCTCGTCGACACGTACAAAGGCATCGTGCGCGAGAAGAGCGGACGGGAGTTCCCGCAGGACGTACACGAGCAGCTCTGGGGCGCCATCGGCGCGGTTTTCAACTCATGGAACAACCAGCGCGCCATCACCTATCGCAAACTCAACCAGATCCCTGATGCCTGGGGCACAGCAGTGAATGTGCAATCGATGGTCTTCGGCAACATGGGCGACGACTGCGCAACCGGCGTCGCCTTCACCCGCAATCCGGCAAACGGTGAGCATCGCTTCTTCGGCGAGTATCTTCCCAACGCGCAGGGCGAAGACGTTGTGGCCGGGATCCGCACGCCTCTGCCGATCTCAAAGGCTCAGGCAATTGACGATGAGAAGTCGCTCGAAGAGACCATGCCCGCGGTCTACTCGCAGCTCGAGGACGTCTACAAGAAGCTCGAAGCGCACTACCGCGACATGCAGGACATCGAGTTCACGATTCAGTCCGGCAAGCTCTATCTGCTGCAAACGCGGACAGGCAAGCGCACTGGATTCGCCGCGGTCAAGATTGCCTGCGACATGGTCGATGAAGGGTTGATCGATCACAAAGAGGCGGTCGCGCGCGTCGAAGCGGGACAGATCGTCCAGCTTCTCGCGCCGGTATTCGACGCGAACGAAAAACAGAAAGCGCTCGCTGGCGGCCGGCTCCTCGGGCGCGGACTGCCTGCGGGACCGGGCGCCGCGGCCGGGCGGATCGCGTTCAACGCCGAGCGCGCCGTCCAGATGGCTGAGGTGGGGAAGGGAAAGGGCGAGAACGGCTCAGATGAAGGCGTGATTCTTGTGCGCGTCGAAACGTCGCCCGAAGACATCGCAGGCATGCACAGCGCCGCCGGCATCCTGACCACGCGCGGCGGACTGACGTCGCACGCAGCCGTCGTTGCCCGCGGAATGGGACGGCCCTGCGTGGTTGGCGCGGGCTCGATCCGCGTCGACTACAGCAAGGGCGAACTGCGGAGCGAAGGGCACGAGCCGCTCGAAGAAGGCGATTGGGTCTCGATCGATGGTTCCACCGGCGAGATCATCGGAGGCAAGCTCGACACGCGGCCTTCGGAAGTCATCCAGGTGCTGCTGGAAGAATCGTTGCCTGCCGGGAAATCAGAAACGTTCCGCAATTTCGACCGCCTGTTGAAGTGGGCTGACAAACTGCGCACCCTCGGCGTTCGCAGCAACGCCGACACACCAACCGACGCGCGCGTGGCACGGCTCTTCGGTGCCGCTGGTATCGGCCTGTGCCGCACCGAGCACATGTTCTTCTCCGAGGACCGGATTCTGCGCGTGCGCGAAATGATCCTCGCCCGCAACGAAGAAGGGCGGCGCAAATCGCTCGAGCAACTGTTGCCGTTTCAGAAGGCCGACTTCGAAGGGATCTTCCGTGAGCTCGACGGGCTGCCGGTGACGATTCGTCTCCTCGACCCGCCGCTGCACGAGTTTCTGCCTCATAGCGAACAACAGATCTCCGCGGTGGCGCGCGACATGGGATGGGGCTTCGTCGAGCTGCGCGCGAAAGTGAATCAGCTCCACGAGTCGAATCCGATGCTCGGTCACCGCGGCTGCCGCCTTGCGGTCACGTATCCCGAGATTTACGAAATGCAGGTCCGGGCGATTTTCCAGGCGGCCTGCGACATGAAGAAGGACGGCATCGATGCGCGGCCAGAGGTCATGATCCCGCTGGTCGGAACCGTGCCCGAGCTAGCGATCCTCAAGGAAATGGTTCAGCGCATTGCCGCGGAAGTCATCAAGGAACGCGGCGTCGAGCTTCCGGTGATCGTTGGAACGATGATCGAGATCCCTCGGGCCGCACTGATCGCCGACAAGCTCGGCGAAGTAGCGGAGTTCTTCTCGTTCGGCACGAACGATCTGACGCAGATGACCTTCGGCTATTCACGCGATGATGCCGGCTCTTTCCTGCCCGAATACGTCAACAAAAAGATTCTGCCGAAAGACCCATTCGAGTCGATCGATCAGGAGGGCGTCGGCCAGCTCGTGCGCCTCGGCACCGAACGCGGGCGAAGCGCAAATCCTGATTTGAAAGTCGGCGTCTGCGGTGAGCATGGAGGCGATCCGGACTCGATCCGGTTCTTCCGCTCGTGCGGCCTGAACTACGTTTCGTGCTCGCCCTATCGCGTGCCGGTGGCCCGTCTTGCGGCGGCGCAGGCGGAGCTGGAGTTCAAGCACTTCGAGGGATGAAATGTCCACAGCACGGGCTCGCGCACGCAAACCAGGAATTTTTCAGTTGCGCCGAAGCGGTACTTGCGATTCCTGGTTGCTTCTTCTTCTGACTCAGGTAAATCCATGGACCGCCACCTGGCCAGAGGCGCGAGCCATGAAGAAGGTTTATTGCTCTTGCATAGGGCCATGGCCCTCTGCAAGAGGATTTTCCTTTCCGCTAGAGGGGTGCAGCAGGCCGAAGGAGGGAAAACGCCGTCACTTCGATGTCCATGGACGTACTCGTGATCACGAATGCCATTCAACGCGGCATCCTGCCTTATCGAAGAAGGCCATAGACATCTGATGGAGGGATTTTTCCTTTTGATGGAGGGCAGCGAACCAATTCAAGAGCGCGACCTCCTTCTCGAAGACGTTCATGGACATACTGAGAATGGCCCGTTCCTATCCTCGGACGATCCGAAGAATGAACCACATCGCGAGCTCGAGCCCGCAGGCCGAGGAGCCAGGGAAGGAATCTTTGCGTCGCGTGCAGAAACCGATGGTTAGTAGTACAGAGTCAGCTCTGCGGTCTCTGCGTCCCTGTGGTTCATCGCTTTCTAGGTGAGAAGGCCCTTTTCCTGAAGCTCCTGGCAGTCGATGCAGTACGGCGTCCAGGGGACTGCGGCCAGCCGCTTCTCGCCGATCGTGGCGCCGCAGTTGGTGCAAATGCCGTAGGTCTCGTTCTTGAGGCGAGTGAACGCCTCATCGATCTGCATGAGGAGGTTGCGCTCGCCGTCGGAGAGCGAGAAGTTCAACTCTTTTGAGTACGCGCTGGCGGCCTTATCGGCAAGATCCTGAATGCCATCGTCAGCCTGTGCTTTGCCGTCGACCTTGTCGCGCTGGAAGGAGTCGTGGATTTGCGTCTGCTTCGCGCGCAACGCATCGATGTGTTCCTGAAATGGGTGCTCTTTGACTTTTGCTTTTGCCATCGCTTTTGCCATGTTCGAGACCGGCTCTCCTTACTTGTGGTACGGAATGTTGCGCATCAACGTACAGGCCCTGTAGATCTGTTCCAAAAGGACGGCACGGGCCATCTGGTGCGGCAGCGTCATGGCGGAAAGGCTGAGTACGTAATCGGCACGACGCCGGACGGACTCATCGATTCCGACGTCCCCTCCCATTACAAATGTGACGCCATGTGGCTGGTCGATCGTGAGACGTTCCAGCCACGATGCGAACTTCAAAGAATCGACTGACCGCCCTCGCTCATCGAGGACGACCACATACCCCTGTTCAGGAATCGCAGCCAGCAGCCGCGCCGAATCGGCGCGCATGATAGCCAGATCATTCTCGCTCTGTCTACCGCGCTTCGAGGCCACCTCAACGATCTCGATCGGGAAGAAATGCTTGATCCGGTTGAAGTAACGCTCGACGACCGCGGCAAACTCGGCGTCGGCATTCGAACGAGGCCAGATCAGGTGAAATTTCATGGTTGGGGGGTCGGGTGCGGAGGGTGGGGAGTGGGAGTGGGAGTGGAGTCACATCCTCTGCGACCTCTGCGTCTCTGTGGTAATCGCCTCTTTGGTGAACTGACGCTCATCACTCGATCCCATACCTCTTCCGCTTCTCCAGCAGCGTCTTCCGGTTGATGCCGAGGATCTGGGCGGCGCGCGAGTAGTTCGATTTCGTCTGGCGCAGAACGTCGCGGATGTAACGTGCCTCCAGCTCATCGAGAGTCCAGCGGTGGCTGGTCGCTGCGGCGACAAAATCGCTGGTCAGCGTTGGCAGAGATGAAGGCATCAACGCCTCGCTCTCCTCGACCAGCACCGCGCGGTCGATCACGTTGCGAAGCTCGCGGACGTTGCCGGGCCAGTCGTGCTCGACGAGCATGCGCATCGCCACAGGGTCGATGCCACTCTTCCTTCGAGCCAGGAACGACCGGGCAAGTTGCTCGATGTCTTCGCGCCGTTCGCGCAGTGGCGGAATCGTGAGCGTGACCACATTGATCCGATAGAAAAGATCGCGCCGCAGCTCATTCACCAACTCCTCGGCCGGCACGCTCGACGACGAGATGACGCGGCCATCCAGCGCCACCATCTGGTTGCTGCCGAGCCTCGTGAACCGTTTCTCCTGGATCGCGCGAAGCAGCTTTGCCTGCAGCGCGGGAGCGAGCGAGGCGATGTCATCGAAGTAGATCGTCCCGCCTTTCACCAACTCCAGCTTGCCGAGCTTCCGCGCGTGCGCATCGGTAAACGTCCCTTTTTCGAAGCCGAACAATTCCGATTCGAAAAGCTCGACAGGGATGCTGGCGCAGTCGATGCGGATGAACGGGTTTTGACGCCGTAAGCCACAGGCATGAATCCCTTCTGCGAGGAAGTCCTTGCCGGAGCCCGACTCGCCCAGGATGAGGAGGTTGACATCGTGGTCGAGGACTTTCTCCACCGTCTGGAGAAGCGCCCGCATCGAAGGACTCTTCGTGCGTACGAAGTCCTTGATGACCGGACTACGATGTTTTCTTGCGGCGGACATGCGCCGGGGCCGCTTCCTCGCTGAGCTCCGCGGTGACGTTCGGGGCATCGCCCCAGAGCCGCTCCAGTCCATAGAAGCGGCGGCAGTCTTCGGTGAAGATGTGGAAAATGAAATCGCCGTAATCGACGAGAATCCAGCGTCCGGGCGTTGCTCCTTCGACGAGCAGCGGTCTCACGCCCTCGTCGCGCAGCGTATCGACGACGCCGTCGGCGATGGCCTGAGCCTGGCGTTCCGAGGTTGCGGAACAAAGGATGAAGTAGTCGGCGATCGAAGTGACGTTGCCGACTGCGAGAACCTGGAGATCGAGAGCTTTTTTATCGAGTGCTGCGCCGACCGCGGTACGCACGCGGTTTTGGATGGGATCGTTCAAGGTTGACCCTCTTTGTACAAGCCGTAGTGGTGAATGTAACGCGAGACGAGGGGATCGACAAACGCGTCGATCGATTGCCCCGCCCGCACGCGTTCACGAATTTCCGTAGAAGAAATGGGGACAGTGGCGTTGGCGGCGAAGACGATGCGGGCCGCGGGTGTCGCGGGTCGGGAGTCGGGAGTCGGAGATACGAGCGCCGGGAGGCCAGGCTTCTCTACGACTCCCGACTCCCTGCCAGCGACCCCCCGCTTCAAAACCACAAATCGCGCAAGCTGAAATAGCCGCTCCGGGTTCTTCCAACGATGAAGATCGGCCAGATTATCGGCTCCGATGATCAGGTCGAACGACGCGCCTTTGTACTGCTGATGCAATGCTTCGAGTGTGTCAACGGAGTACGAGATGCCGCCGCGCTCCAACTCGATCGGCGAGAGAAAGAGCGAATCGTGCTCGCGGATTGCCAGCGCAGTCATCGCGAATCGATGAGAGCCTGCGGTGATCCTGCGCTCCTTCTTGAAAGGCTGGCGCCAGGCCGGGATGTAGAGCACGCGGTCCCACTGCATTTCCTCGCGGACGGCAAGGACAGGCTCGAGGTGTCCGTGATGAATGGGGTCGAACGTGCCGCCGCAGATGCCGATTCTCATATTGCGGGACGCTGGAGGATTCGGGCTTCCTCCGCTTCGTGACGCTCGGGCTCGGCGCGGTTCTCGCGTACGAAACGGGCCAGGACGCGCACGAGGTCGCGCACACCCTCGCCAGCAACGGCCGAGATTTCGTAATAGTCGTAGCCGTTATTGACTGCGTAGGCGCGCAGCTTTTCAGAGTTCCCCGGAATCGCCGAGTCGAGTTTGGATCCGCAGATGAACCGCGGCTTTGTCGCCAGTGTCTCCGAGTAGCGCTCCAATTCCTTCGCGATGACCTCCGCATCCAGCTCGGGAGTCTCATTCGCAGCCAGATCGACGAGGTGAACGAGAACGGTGCAGCGCTCGACATGGCGAAGGAAGCGGTCGCCGAGGCCGTGGCCCTCGTGTGCGCCTTCGATGAGTCCGGGGATGTCGGCGACGACGAAAGTCTCGTTGTCGTCCGCGCGGACGACGCCGAGGTTCGGGATCAGGGTGGTGAAGGGATAGTCGGCGATCTTCGGTTTGGCCGCGCTGATCACGGAGATCAGCGTCGATTTGCCGGCGTTCGGGAGACCGACCAGACCGACGTCAGCGATCAACTTCAGCTCGATGGCGAGCTCGCGCTCCTCGCCGGCGTTGCCATCCTGCGCGAAGCGCGGAGCCTGGCGCGTGGCGGTGGCGAAGTGCTGATTGCCCCATCCGCCACGCCCGCCCTTGGCGACGAGAATGCGCTCGCCATCGTGCGCGAGGTCGGCGACGAGATCGCCGGTGACTTTGTCGCGGACTACCGACCCGATCGGAAGATCGATCGTGATGTCGTCTCCGTCAAAACCCGAACAGTTCGAGCCCATGCCGTGCTGGCCGCGACCGGCTTCCCACTCGCGACGGAACTGCAGGTGATAGAGCGTGTTGAGCCGCTGGGAGGCGACGATCCAGACCGAGCCACCCTTGCCGCCATCGCCGCCGGACGGGCCGCCTTTCGGAACGAACTTCTCACGCCGGAACGCGATACAGCCTTTGCCGCCGTCTCCGGCCTTGACCTTGATGGTTGCCTGATCGATGAACATGCGTAGCTTTTCTATCGTGCGAACGGTGCGCCAAAACAAAACGCCGCTCCGAAGAGCGGCGTCATCACAACGGCAAAAGAGGAAAACTACTCAGCGGCGGCGGTGACGGCCGGGGTAACGCTGATGTAGCGCCCGCGCTGGCCCTTGTCATGGAACTGCACGATGCCGTCGATCTTGGCAAAGAGCGTGTGATCGCGGCCGATGCCGACGTTCACGCCGGGATAAAACCGCGTTCCGCGCTGACGGACGAGAATCGAGCCGCCGGTGACGAACTGTCCGGCGAAGCGCTTCACGCCGAGCATTTTCGGCTGCGAGTCGCGGCCGTTGCGTGAGGAGCCTTGTCCTTTTTTATGAGCCATGGCTGGTCTCCTTAGAGATTGATGCTGTCAATGCGAAGCTGGACGAGATCCTGACGGTGTCCGTGCTTGCGCTTCGTGTGGTTCTTGCGGCGCTTTTTCTTGAAGACGATGATCTTGTCGCCCCGCAGCTCGCGAACGACGGTGGCCATGACCGAAGCGCCGCTGACCATCGGAACGCCGACTTTCGGCTGATCGCCGCCGACCATCAGGACTTCGCTGAACGTGACCTTTTCCTGATCAGCATTGCTGAGCACGTCGCGCTCGACGTAGAGGGTCTCGCCCTGCGCGACCCGATACTGCTTTCCACCGGAACGAATGATGGCGTACACGAATGACCTCCAGGAAAAAGACCACGCTTTCTAGCACACAGCCGTCAGACGGTCAATTTTTGACGATCCGATGGCGTGGACTGGGGTGAACGGCGAAGGAGCGAGGCCTTATTCCTCGCCGGCAGTGCTCAGAACCTCACCATCCGGGTAGCCATTCCGACGCTGTCCGTGACGGTATCGCGAATGGCGACGACGACGCGATGGCGCTCGCCTCCGCGGAGTTTGATGGCGTTGCGGTAGACAAGCGTTCCATTCGGATCGGGGGTCCCCGACTTGAACCCCGGAGTCAGCGGAAACGAAGAGGCGGCGACGTTCTTGCCCATGTCGTCGAAGACCGAGACATAGATGACGACGTTCGCTGCCACGCCGTTCTTGGCCGGCAGGAACTGCAGCGTGCGGAACGGCACGGCCACTTCGATCGGCACGGTGACTTCGTTGCGGACCGTTTGCGGAGCACCGAAGGCCAGCGTTACCGGAAGTGCACTCTCCTGCATCGCCGCCGCTGTTGGTGAAGTCATGGCTCGTTCGAGTTGTACCGCCGTCGAGGTGTCGCGATAGCCGGTCCGGTATTCAAGGGAGTAGTCGCCCTTCCGCTTCATGCGCACGCTGATCGCGTGGTACTTGCCATCGTCCGTATGCGCCGGCGAGTAGCCGAGCGAGTAAAAGGTCGACGAGGCCGTATCGAACTCCTGTACGGCGCGGGCAGCATCGTTACCCGTTACGAGCCTCCCTCCAGTCTCTTTGGCCAGCCAGAATAGAGCCGAAGTATTGGTAATGGGCCGGGGTGCGACACCCATGTCTCCCGCCGGGATCAGTCCATCCACGTTCCACATGTAGAAGCTGGTATCGGATGCGTTGGCTTCCTGCACGATCAATCGGCGTAAGTCCTCGATCGTGCGCTGATTCTGCCAGAGCTTCGTGGCACTCGGTCCGGTGGCGCGAATGTTCGTGAATTCGCCTTTGCCGGGCTCGTGCCGGTCGATTTCGACGTCGTTGAGTCCGGGATCGCCCGTCAGGAGCAGCACGATTTTCCGCCCTGAGGTGCTGGCGAAGCCGCGCACGGCATCGAGATACGCCGGCACGGTCAACTTAGCGGCAAACACTCTTTCGGAATCATCCATTGATTCGGCCCGCTCCAGCTGCTCCTCTTCGAGCCGTTCCGCAGCGTTCGGATCGGACGTTCTAGAGCGGTTGAGATTCGAGACCAGATTGCTGCCTTCTCGTTCCGAGGCGCCCTCGGCGAAGGTTGTGGTCCCCTCCTTTCGCGTCCCGCTCATGCGGATGCTCTCCAGCGCTTGGTGGATGGCCTGCTTGTCGGACGAAAGCGGCAGCACGAGAACGATGCCGCGGCCAATCACGCCGATCGACCACTGGTAGTCGCCGTGGAAGCGATCCGTGATCATCGCTTCGAGCTCGCGCAGAGCTCGATCACGGTAGGAGCGGACAGTGTGGCTGCTATCGACCAGAACGAGGACCTTGCGCTGGAAGCGCGGGTCCTGCTGCTCGACTGGAGCCGGTGCAGAGGAATCGACGCCCGGCGCGACCGGAACGGTAGTCGTACGCGTCCCTTCAGACGCGTAGAAGTTCTTGATCGGCTGGAGCTTTCCGTCTTCGAAGATCTCGAAGTCGTCGCGCGTCAATCCGCGAACAGGGCCATTTTTCGACGTGACCGTGACGTCGACGTTGATGACGCGGACATCGATCGTTTCAGAGACCTGCGCGGAAAGAGTAGCCGCGCAGAGGACTAGCGCTGATGCGATGAGGGACTTCATGGTCTCCTTGCGAATCAGAAACTTACCGTCTTCGAGCTGATGCCGATGGCGTCAGTCACCTGGTCGTGCACGGCGACGACAACACGGTAGGGAACACCGCGTTTGATCAGGATCTGGCGCGTGTCGACGAACTCTCCGCGCGATTCGGTTCCGGCAGCTGCGTGCGCTTCCTGGGTGGAGCGTGTCGAGACGATTCTGCGGCCGCGATCATCAAAAATGCTCACGAAGAGATCGACACGAGCGACCGATCCGCCACTGCCAGGAAGAAACTGAAGGTCTTTCGCCGCCACCGAGGACCGCAGCGGAACGAGGATACCGCCGTCGTGCGGAACGCTCTCGCCGGTGGCGATAGTGACCGGAATGGACGACTGCTGCATCGATGTGGCGAGAGACGAGTTCATGGCTCTGGCCAATTGAAGGCCGGCAGGAATGCTCGAGTAGCCCGTTCGATACTGCATCTGGTAGCCGGAGCGCTTGATGCGTACTTTGATGTTGTGGTACTTGCCGTCGTCGCCGTGCGCCGGTTTGTACGCCAGCGAGTAGAAGCTCGAGGACGCGCGGTCGAACTCCGCCAGCGAGAGCTCGGGCGAGTTCCCGGGCATGAGCCGGCCACCCGTCTCACGTGCCAGCCAATACATCGACGCGTGTTGGTTGGGATTGGCAAACAGGCTGGAATCGGTATGACCGGCAGCGTCAATGCCCGGGGTGAGCCCTTCGCTGTTCAGGATGAAAAAGCTCACATTCGAAGCATTGGCTTCGCGGATGAGATAGTCGCGCATCACCGTCGATGACTGCAGGCTCTGCGCGATGGAGGCTGGTCCAGAAAAGTACGAAAATGGGTTGGCTTCCAGAGGAGAAATCACCGGGTCAAGACCGAGGCTGCCGGTGACGAGGAGGATGATCTTTCTGCCCTGCACGCCCGCGAACGAGCGAACCGCATCCCGAATGGCAGAAGCCGTCCTCGCGGCGTCGGCCTCGACCTGAAGGTTCGTTCCGAAGTCGGTCAACATTTCGACCGTCTCGTATCTCTCCAGCTCCAGGCCTGTCTCCGCAGCCTCCACCGCGGACTGGGCTGCGCCATTTTCGGATGAGGCTACGGAGCGCGCGTCCTCACGCGTGTACTTCTGTGGGTTTGCGACGATTTTTCGAATCTCGGCCACCGCGGCATGAAGCTTCGCCTTGTCGGAGGTAAGAGGCAACACGATGCGCGCTGTATCGGAAATGAGAGCGATCGACCAGTCGTAGCTTCCGCCAGTGAAGCGATCATCGACGAAGCGCTCCAGCGCCTCGAGCGCACGATCGCGGTTGAACATCGAGACGTGGCGGTTGTCGATGATGACGAGAACCTTGCGCCGGAACCGTTCGTCGGTGGGGCCGGCAACGGTAACGTCAGGACCGGCGACGGGAGCCTGGCTGCTCACGAGCGCAGCCGCCGCAGGTTCCACCGCATAGAAGTTCGTGATCGGACGGGCCACACCGTCCTCGAACACCTGGAAATCGTCCCGCGTCAACCCTCGGGCGGGCGCGCCGTGCGAAGTGACGGTCACATCGACGTTGACCAGTGAGACTTCGATCTTCTCGCTGAGAGACTGCGCGAATACAGACGTTGTTGCGAACGCGAGCACGAGACCAAGTGTCTTTCGCATCGATTCCCTCTCCGCCCCGCCATGCCGTTGATGTGCCACGGCGAAAAGCATGTTCCGCCTTTGCGTCTAACGAGTTACGCCATCGCCAGGACCCTGGCACTCATCCCACGGGGACACGCTGTCCCTAAAACACTACGGGGCGCCTTGCGGCGCCCCGTAGTTACCAGGCGATGAAGTCCGATCAGAAGGTGATTCGTAGACCAAGCTGCGCCAGGCGTTGTTCGCCTTGTCCCGGATCGCCGGCGAATGCGCTCGCCTGACCGAAAGTGGTAATCGTGCACTTCCCGTCGGCACCAACCACGCAGTTGCCGTTGAAATTTGCGGGGTTCTTCGAGTTGAAGAGATTGAAAATCTCACCGATCACTTCCACGCCGTAGTTGTGGAAGAACTTGAACTCTTTCGACAAACGAACGTCGAACTGCGAGAAGGAACCGCCGCGCAGGCTGTTGACGTGCGTCACTCCCGGCGCGAGGTCGAAGGCGTAACCATCTTTGCACTGGCCAACGGTCCCGGTCGGTCCGCAACTGATATCAGTGCCGGCCCATTCGGTGTACGGCGTGCCGGAGTGATAGCGGAAGATGCCGGCAACGTTGATGGCAAGTGGCGCTTTGTACAGGCCGCTGAGCGTGACGCGGTGCTTTTGATCCGTATTGAGCGGACCGGTGCAAGCGTTACAAAGAGGATCGTACGGATCGACGGTCTGATCGCGCACGACACGCAGATCGCCCTGATGTCCCGCGTCTGTGATGCGGAACTCATCGGCTCCGGCGAGCACATTTCCGGTCGTGTGCGAGTACGTGTAAAAGCCCTGTAGCTCGAACTGCGTGCCAAGGCGCGCATGGCCGCCGATGTTCACGCCGTTGTACTTCGCGAAGCCCTGGCCGTCCCAGATGCGGAAGCTGCCGAAGGCGCGGAAGCGGCGGCAGCCGGTGGCTGGGCAGCCGCCGATGTTCGCTGTCGTCGGATCGAAGGGATTGCCGCGGAATCGGAACGGAATGTCCTTGTAGTTGATGTGCGATCCATCGATATTCAGTCCGAGCCAGGGATTGACCTGCCACGAATATCCGAGCGACACCTGATCGGAGTAGGGAGTGGCCAGAGTCGGCGAGGCCACCTCGTTCGGAGGGTTGACAGTGCTTCCACTCTGTTGATTCGGCGGCAGGGGCTGACCAGGCTGGAAGAAGGTGCCGTTGGCGTTCTTGATGCCGTTGTCATCGTGGAACGCATAACTCTGCCCGTACGTCGATTGCACGGAAACGGCCGGAAAAAGGATCGTGGCATTCGTGTAAGGGAAGTCGAAGTAGCGGCCTGCACCGCCGCGGACGATGTTCTTCGAGTCGCCGTTCACGTCATACGTGAAGCCGAAGCGCGGAGCCCAGTTGTTCGTGTCGTTCTTGAGTTTTCCGCCTTTACCGCCCTGGAAGGCTTTCAAATAGGGATCGTTGTATTTCGTTTGCGTGGACAGCGCCTGCCAGATCGGATTGGACGTCTGGTTGAGGTCGAATCCCTTCCAGAGGTCGTAGCGCAGACCAACGTTCAGCGTCAGTTTCGGGCTGATGGAGATGTCGTCCTGCCCGTAATAGTTGAATTGCTTGATGGGCGTGTTGTAGCCGGCGAATCCGCTGAAGATGGCAATGTCGACGACCGGAGAACCCTTCACTGGATCGCGAAGCGTGTACTGGCCCGACGTTCCCGTAGAGAAGTCACCACCGAGAAGGGGCTCGTCGATGTAGTTCACACCGACCTTGAAGTCGTTGCGCATCTGTCCCATCGTCGATGACCACGCAAAGTCGTCTTTGTACTGCCGTTTGATCTGTGTGGTCGTCTGCGGCGTATTAATGCTCTGCCCCACACTGACGCCGCCGGGATAAATCAGGGCGGGGTCATTCGAGGTGGCCAGAATCGCGTTCTTGAAGTGGGTATCCTGGAAAACGAAATCGTTGACCTTGTTCGAACCGATCTGCCAGGTGTGGCCGAGCAGAGTGGAGTGATAGTCGTTCGTCAGCGTTCCGAGCGCGCTCGGAAGAATGATCGGGCTGGCGCCGTAGATGTCGGAGTTGCGCTGGTAGCCGTAGCGTACCTGCAGGAATTGCGTGGCGCTGGGGTCGGCGCTTATCTTCGCCGTCAGCAGGTTGTCCTTGAACGGCGTAGGAACGGCCTGCCCCTGGAACTCCGGATAGATCGGCGGCAGAGGGTTGCCGTTCTTGTCCTTCACGATCGTATTGATGACATAGCTGGTCGGCCGCTCGAGGCGCTCGGCCGTGGCGAAAAAGTGGATTTTGTCCCGGATGATCGGACCACCGATCGAGGCGCCGTATTGATCGCGCCGATACGGAGACTTGGCAGCGTCGGAGAGTCTCTCGGTCTCGGTTTTCTCGTTGAGGCTCTTGTCGCGGTAAAACTCGTAAGCGCTTCCCTCGAAATCGTTCGTTCCTGATTTCGTAACCACGGTCAAAACGCCTCCCGTGGTGCGGCCATATTCGGCTTTGTATTGCTGCGTCTGGATGTTGAACTCCTGAACCGCTTCGATGTTGTAGTTCTGAAGGGCTCCGCCGATCGTGTCGTCGGTGTTGTCGCCGCCGTCAACGAGGAAGTTGACGTTGCGGCCGCTTCCGCCATTGAGAGCGATCGTCAACTGTCCGGGCTTGGTGGGGTCACTGTTGACGGAAAGGGTCGTTCCTGGGGCAAGCGAGCCCAGGTTCGCGAACTGCCGGCCATTGAGCGGCAGATTGGAGATTTCCCGCTGGCTGACGACCGTACCGATCGCAGGAGTCGTCTCGATCAACGGCGAGGAAGCTGTGACCGTGATCGATTCCTTCACAGAGGCCTGCTTCAACGTCACGTTCAGCCCGCGGTCCGTCGACACGTTGATCTCTACGTTTCGTGTCGTCACCGCGCCGAAGCCAGCCAGGTCGGCCGTGACCTCGTACGTTCCGACCGGAAGCGACTGGAAGCGATAGGAGCCATCCGCCTCCGTGACCACACTTCGGTTGAAACCGGTGGCGCTGTTCGTCGCCGTAACGGTCACGCCTGGAAGCCCGGCGCCACTCGCATCGGTGACGCGTCCGGATAACGATCCGGCATTCGTCTGGGCAAAGATCAGGGTGGGAACGAGTATCAGGATCAGGAAAGCAACGAGGAGAAGGGAACGAGAGCGCACGGTCTACCTCCTAAGTAAACGCAACGTTTGAGCGTTGACTGAAATATACCGCAAAGATGAGCTACCGGGGCATGTCTGATGACAGTCGCTGGAGCAATGTTTTGCAGGCGACTCGTTGCCGATCGTAGGCGGCGGACGAGGGCAGCCGCGCGAGAAGCCGGCGCAGCGCGGCCGCCGCTTCTTCCTTGTTGCCGGCTACCTGCAAGGCGATGGCGCGATTCAGGTCTGCTTCGAAGAAGTCAGGCGCGAGCCGGAGAGCAGCATCGAAGTAGGGTAGCGATTCGCGCGCCTGCCCTCCGGCTACCAGCAGCGCGCCAAGCCCGTTGAGCGGGTCTGCGTAGCGGGGCGCTAGCGCGATCGATTTTCGATATGCCTCGACTGCCTCATCGTTGCGGTTCATCGCGCGAAGCACGTTACCGAGGTTGTTGTAGGCCCGCCCGTTCTGCGGGTCTGCCGCGATCACGGAGCGAAACTCGCTTTCCGCCGCCGGAAGGTCCCCTCGCTCCGCCAGCGCCGTGCCGCGAATGTTATGCACCTCGGGGCGGCCCGGATCGCGTTTGGCAGCTTCGCCAAGCGCAACCTCGGACTCCCGCTCATCGCCGCCTTCCTGGAGTGCTGCTGCAAGGTTGTACCAGGCGTCCGCGTCATTCGGTGCCAGTGCCACCGCTTCGCGATAGAGCGCGATGGCGCGATGGCGGTCGCCGGACTGTCGAAGCGCACGCGCCAGCGTCTCGCGGAACACGTGATTGGCCGGATCCTCGCGAACGAGTTGTTCGAGCGAAGCCATCGCAGCGGCGGAGCGCCCCGCATTGATCAACGCAGTCGCTTCTTCGAACGCACGAAAGAGCTGCACGACCGATTTCGGATCCCGTGGCGTGACGCTCTGTGAGCCCGAGGGCGCTACGTACCCGAGGCTGGCCAGTTTCGCTCGCGTTTCCGCGTCGACCGTTGTCGGTGCGGCGGCAACGCTGGTGACGCGCAGTTGCTCGAGGTGCGCGGTGAGATCGCGATACGTGCGCCGCTGCGCGGTCATGACGTTGACGGTCTCGCCGGGATCGCGATCGAGATCGTAAAGCTCGGGCGAGGGTGCGCTGATCAACTTTGCCGTACCTGTGCGCAGCGAAGCCAGCTCGCTCCATCCGAAGGTGGCCGGATACTTCGTCTCCGCATAGACGGCCTCGGCGCGCGGCTCCCTCTCCGCGCGCAGATCCGCCGCGAGGTCGTGTCCGTCGACGGCGTTCGCGAATGTCGTCCCCGCCAGCGACGCGATCGTCGGCGCGATGTCCGTCGTGCTCACCGGAGTCCGCACCGCATGTGCCGCCAGCGATGGAGCGGCAATGATCATCGGGACATGAAGGGTCGGTTCGTAAAGAAGAAGGCCGTGCGTGAGCTCACCGTGCGCGCCGAGGGATTCGCCGTGATCGCCGGCAATCACGATGATCGTGTTTCCCCGATCGACGGCCGCCAGCAATCGCGCCACCTGGGCGTCGACGTACGCGATCTCGCCGTCATACGACTGCGGATACGGCGGCGGCGGCGCGTACGGAGCGTGCGCATCGTAGAGATGGACCCAGGCGAAGAATGGACGGGCATCGGTCTCACGCAACCAGCTCAAAGCGCGGTCGATCACCACGCCTGCGGGCCGCTCGGCCTCGAACGTGCCGCTGCCGTCACTCGAATCGCGGGCGATCTCATCGTCGTAGCGTTCAAATCCGCGATCCAGCCCGAAACGATGATCGAGGATAAAGGAGCCGACAAACGCGCCGGTTCGATAGCCCGAGCGGTTGAACAGCGTCGCAAGTGTGTCGCGGTTCGCCGGGAATGTGCCGATACCGTTGTTTCGAAGACCGTGATGCAGGGGCAGCAGCCCCGACAACAACGATGCGTGCGCCGGAAGGGTGAGTGGAACAGGCGAATCCGCGGCATCGAAGCGAACACCTTCGCGAGACAAGCGGAAAAGCGCAGGAGTCGCGGAGCTGATGCGATCGGCGCGAAATGTATCGAGGGTAATAAAAAGAACGTTGCAATGGCGTTGCGGTTCCCCCCGGCACGCCGCCAGAAGAAACAGCCCGAGCAGGCATCCGGCGCGGCGGAAGATCACGAAGCCATTCTGCACGATCGCAGTTGGTTAGTTAGGTGGGACACCAACGATTCGGATCGAAAATCCGATTTATTGAAGGCGATCACTCTGACAGACGAGCTGGTGCTTGCGCTAACCACCTAAAAATACTACGCTCGCGCCGCCTTGGGCTGTGTCAGCATCGGCGGCAGCGTGCATGCACGCTTTCTCTGGCACAGCAGCCCGGAAAAAGCAGTTCACGCCGTCCAGCAACGCATCCAGTCAAATCTACGGAGGTACGCCAGCCTCAGAGTGTGATCAAGTCTCAAGTCAGGTCAGGATAACGTATCGCAGTCAAACCGCTGTACACGTCAGGTCAGGAGAATGAAAACATGTTCTTACAAAAGTTTCGAGTTGCACTACTGTTGGGGATAGTGCTCTTGGTCGCGGTCGGCGCATTTGCGCAGACGACCGGCGCGATCGTAGGCACGGTCGCGCAGGCGGGAACGCCGCTTCCGGGCGTTACCGTCGAGGCCCGCTCGCCGAATCTTCAGGGCGCGCGTGTTGAAACAACCGATTCCGCGGGTCACTTCCGGTTGAGCCTCCTGCCTCCGGGAGACTACACCGTCGTAGCGAGCCTTTCCGGGTTCAACACCGTGACCCAGAAGGGTGTTCACGTCGGCCTTGGAGCCACCGTGACCCTTGAAGTAGCGATCAGCCCGGCAGCTTCCGAGCGGATCACCGTTACCGGCGCCGCGCCGGTCGTCGACGTGACCTCGTCATCGACAGGTACGAACGTCACCAGCGAGACCATGGCCTCGCTGCCGATCGCCCGTAACTTCACGGGCGTCACCCAGATCGCACCCGGCACGAAGACGGATGCCTCGGGTACGACCGTTTACGGCTCCACGGGAGCTGAGAACCAGTACGTGATCGACGGCTTGAACACGACCGGTATTCGCAGCGGAACGGACGTCAAGCAGTTGAACTTCGACTTCGTTCAGGAAGTGGAAGTCAAGACCGGCGGACTGCAGGCCGAATACGGACGCATGACCGGCGGCATGATCAACGCCATCACCAAGTCTGGCGGCAACGAGTTCACCGGCGATGTCTTCGGCTTCGATCAGCCGGGCGGCCTGCGCTCCAGCAATTCCACGCTCGATCAACGGCCCTTCACGGCCGGATCGACGACGACGGATCACTCACAGTTTGACTACGGCCTCGATGCCGGCGGCTATTTCATCAAGGATCGCCTCTGGTTCTTCGGCGCGTTCGACAGCACGGACGTGACTCGTGCGAACTATCGCATCAACAGCACGCTGGTCATTCCGCCGGAGTCCGATCTGCCCTCCGGATATACGCTTCCCCTCGGCTCCGTGATCGATACGAAGGTCAAGAGCCAGTTGTTCGCGGGCAAGCTGACTCTGCGCGCCACCGAGAGCCAGAATCTCACCGTATCGCTCTTCGGCGACCCGACCAAGACCAGCGGCGCCCTCTTCGGCGTCAACGGCCCACCGACCACCACCCAGGGCGAGCTGAAGACCGGCGGCAGCGACTACATCGGCCGCTACAGCGGAATCTTCACGACAAAGTATCTGGTGAATGGCGAGCTCGGACACCATCACGAAGATGGCACGACCAGCGGTATCGGGACCACCATTCCCAGCCTGCAGGACGCGACCGTGAGCCCCAACGTCTTCACTGGCGGGTTCACGTTCTTCGACAGAAACAAATACGACCGCGACGTGGCCAAGCTCAGCGCCACGGCTTTCCTGTCCAACCACGAATTCAAAGTCGGCGGCGACTACGAAAAGATGCAGGCCGACGTTCAGAACTTCCAGGGCGGCGCGGGACAGCGCATCTACAAGTTCAAGACCGGATCCACCTTCTATTACCGTCACCGCTACTACGTCGACGATCTGGCATCGGGATTCAATCAGTCCGATCCGACGACCTGGAAGATCGCTCTTCCGCAGGTTGCGCAGCCGGAGACCAAGAACAACTCGCTGTACGCGCAGGACAGCTGGCGCGTGGTGCCGAACTTCACGGTCAACGCCGGCCTTCGCTGGGAGTCGCAGGAACTTCTCGGCCGCGGCGGCGTCGTGGCTACGAAGATCAACGACAACTGGGCGCCGCGGCTCGGCATGATCTGGGATGTGGCCAACAACGGCCGCAGCAAGCTGTACGCGAACGCCGGCCGCTTCTACGAGAACATCCCGATGGACATCAACATCCGTTCCTTCGGTGGTGAGCTCGTTTGCTTCTGCTACAACTTCAGCGCCGACCCGGCAAACCTCGCTCCGGATCCGAAAGCGCCGAGAAAGAGCTCCCTGCTTGGTGGCGCGACTCCGGTCGACCCCAATCTGAAGGGACAGTACATCGACGAGCTCCTCGGCGGCTACGAATACGAAATCCGTCCGAATCTGGCCATCGGCATCAAGGGTACGTACCGCAAGCTCGGACGCGTCATTGAAGACATGCTCAAAGCACCCATCGATGGCTCGTACATCATCACCAATCCAGGCTCCGGCATCGGCGCCGAATCGGGCTTCTATGATGGCGTGAGCACCGCTCCTGCACCGAAGGCTCAGCGTACGTACAAAGGCGTCGAGCTGACGGCCACCAAGCGGTTCAGCGACAACTATCAGTTCTTCGCCAGCTATGTCTGGTCCCGCCTCGAGGGCAACTACGACGGCACGTTCCAGGCGTCGACCGGTCAGCTCGATCCGAACATCAACTCCGCGTACGACTACGCCGACTTCCTGGTCAACAACCACGGACTGCTCAGCAACGACCGTACGCATCAGCTCAAGTTCTACGGTTCCTACCAGTTCCCGAGCGGCAGCATGCTGAGCGGTCTGGATGTAGGTCTGGCCGCCCACTACGCGTCCGGAACACCGCTGACGGCCGTTGGCTACTCGGCCGGGTATGCGAACTGGGAGTATTACCTGACCACTCGCGGAGCGCTCGGACGCGGTCCTGCCGACTATGAAGCGGATTTCCACGTCGACTATCCGATCAAGTTCGGCACCGGCCGCATGAGCATCATCGCGGACGTCTTCAATGTCATGGATCGCCAGGGCAAGACCGCTCTCGACCTGCGATTCGACCGTGTGCAGGATGTGACCGGCGCGAATCCGTGCCCCGGCTTCACAGCCGTCTGCAACGGCGCGGGCGGTATCGCGGCCATCCCGGGAACAGTCAAGCCCGTAGGATCCGTGAACATTGCCAATGCTACGAACCCCGACTTCCTGAAGGCCGGGACCCAGTTTACCCAGCCCCGCACGTTCCGGCTGGGAGCTCGCTACACGTTCTAGTTCCTTCCGTTCAACCCGTAGTGAAAAGGCCCCGCGCTCGCGGGGCCTTTTTTTTCGCGTACGATACGCCCGCCTCCGAAGGCGCCCACGTTCATGCGTCGCCACGTCCTCCTCATTCTCGTTCTCGTCCTGATTGCTATTGCACTCGCAACTTCGTTGATCCTCCTTCAGCCGACCGGCCAGGCCCGCGTCACGAGGCAGGACAGTCGAGTCACTGTCCAAAAAGCGCGTATCGGCCTGCGCACGGCGTATGGCGGGAAGCCGTGTTTCGTTCCGATCGAAGGGAATCAGCTCTATTTCAAGCAGACCGTCGCCGCCGAGAGCAGGACAGGCGACATCGTCAGCGTTCCGGTCAGCTTCCTTTACGAGCCGCCACCCACTCTTCCCGCCGATTGGCCGGACGGCGACTGGTGCAGCTCACTCAATGCCTTCGTGCAGCAGCGACTCACCAGAGCTTTGCACGAGCTGCCGGCTGACGCACTCATCGAGCACAATCGCGAAGCCGCCGACCGCATCTCGAAGTCGCTGGATGACGATCTTCGCCGTTCCCGATTCTCCGCCAACGGCGTGGCTGCACGCATCGTGCTTCCGCCCGGCTGGCAGCAGACGCTTCCGGTTCCCGAGATTGCAGGGGCGGCACAGCCCAGGTCTCCCGTCATCTTCATCGGACTCGATGGCGGCGACTGGCAACTCCTCGACGATTACATCGCCGACGGCACGATGCCCAATCTCGCCCGCCTCGTGCGCGAAGGCGCCAGCGGCGAGCTGGAGACGGAGCAGCCTCCGCTCTCGCCCATCGTCTGGAGCACGATGATGACCGGCGTCAGCCCGATCGAGCACCAGGTGCTCGACTTCACGCATTTCAATCCGGTCACCGGAGTCAAAGAGCCGATCACCAGCACGGAGCGGAAAGCCCCGGCGATCTGGAACATGGAGACGATGGCCGGGCGGCGCGTGGCGGTCTTCGGACTGTGGGCAACCTACCCCGCCGAACCGGTGCGGGGACTGATGGTCTCGGATCGGCTTTTCCCCTTCTTCTTCACCGAGTCATCGCCGCCACCGGGAGCGGTCTATCCGCCCTCGCGCGAGGCATGGGCGCGGGCAGGAGTTACTGCCGCCGAGGCCGCGGTCGATCTGGCGGCGATGCGCAGGTACCTGCCGGACCTCACACAGGCCGATTTCGATTCTCTGCTCCGCGATCCCGATCCCTTCTCCAAGCCTCCGAGCGCCCTTCGCCGGATGCTCGTCGAGACCGAGATTTACCGTCACCTCTCCGTCGATCTTTTCGCTGCCGGCAACATCCCCGATCTGTCGATCATTTACTTCGAGGGAACGGACACGGTCGGCCACATCTTCGCGCCGTTCGCTCCACCCAAGCAGCCGCAGGTCAGCCAGGCAGACTACGACCGCTTCCACGCGATTCCGGCGAAGTACTTCGGATTCCTCGATCAGTTCCTCGGCGATGTCATCCGCGTCGCCGATCAATCACACGCCACGATTGTCATCGCATCCGACCACGGCTTTCAATGGAAGGAAGGGCGCCCGCAACAACTGGCGAGCTTCGCTGTTGCCACCGCCGCCAAATGGCATCGGAATCAGGGGATCTATCTTCTGCGCGGCCCGGGGATCGCTCCGTCAAAGGGCCATACAGGCCGCGGTGGAATCCGCCAGATCTGCTCGACGCTCCTCGCCGCGACCGGATTGCCCCCCGGAGACCATGTCGCCGGTCCGCCCCTTCCTCCGCTCGCGAACGCAAACGCCTCGGCCATCAATTACGCAAGCCACTTCCAGCCATTCGCACCACCGGCCGCAACGATCGCAAACAGTGCCGGCGCAGATGAGGCGGTCGCGAAACTCAAATCCCTCGGCTACATCGGAACCGCCGAGTCGACTGCTCCGCGCCCGGCAGGCGCCGGCGCCTCGACCAGAACAGGCGGCTCGTACAACAACGAAGCACTGATTCTGAAACACGAAGGACGCATCCCCGAAGCCATCGCTGCCTTCGAAAAGGCGATGCAGGTCGATCCCAAGCTGTCGTCCGCGGCGTGGAACCTGAGCGATCTGCTGTTCGATAAGAATCGCGATCTGCGCCGCTCCGACGAGCTTCTCGTTCGAGCGATCGCGAATGGACATCCCGAGGCACCCGGCTTCGCCATCGGCCGCGCCATCGGATATCAACGCGCCGGTCACCTCGATTGGAGCCGGAAGCTGCTCGAGGATGCTGTCAACGCCAAGCCCGACGACCCCGCGCTCCGCATGTTTCGCGGCCGCTACCGCGTAGCGCAAAACGAATGTGCCGGGGCACTGGAGGATTTCGTCACCGTGGAACGCTTGAAGCCCGATGACCCTGTGGCATGGGCGTCGGCCGGTCTCGCCCAGATCTGCCTCGGCAACCGCGCCGAAGCAATGGCCAACATTCGTCACTCCCTGGAGCTCGATCCCAACCAGCCCAAACTCCGGCAGTTCCTCCAGCAGTAGTCCCGCGATCGTTTCGCAGGCCCGCATCTCTCACTTGTTCACCACTCCTTTGAGTCGAGCGCCTTCTCCCCTGAACCGACCGGGACATCGAGGACACTAACCGGAGACATCGAGGACAGTTTCGGGACAGTATCGGGTGTTGATGTTGTGGTTTGGTTTTCCTTTGCCTCGCTTTCTTTTCCAGTGGTAGGGGCTGTGGGAGCTGTG